>Ga0207701_10000131_pt1 | contig 68564 bp, 58 predicted proteins | sample KBSSwiSSwithPhiX_FD_184294 | JGI IMG/M metagenome (GOLD analysis project Ga0207701, IMG submission 184294) | Switchgrass rhizosphere bulk soil microbial communities from Kellogg Biological Station, Michigan, USA, with PhiX - S5 (SPAdes) (version 2) | ecosystem: Environmental > Terrestrial >... | reverse complement strand
CAGCGCATATATTACCAAAATTCCCGCTGGGCACGCAGATCACGGGAGGCCGGCCTTTTTCTTTCCATTGCTTCCAACCAAAAAAATAATAAAACTGTTGTGGCAACCATCGCGCAACATTTATCGAATTAGCAGAAGTAAGAAAAAGCTTCTTATTTATATCAGGATCAACAAATGCTTCTTTGACCATTTGCTGGCAATCGTCAAATGTTCCTTCTATTTCCAGTGCATGTATGTTTTTTCCCAACGCGGTCAACTGTTTTTCCTGCACCGGACTAACCTTTCCTGACGGATATAGAATAACTACATTAATTCCATCCACATCATAAAATCCATTGGCGACGGCGCCACCTGTATCGCCTGAAGTTGCTACCAATACAGTGACCCGGTTCGACGGCGAAAGACTTTTTTCATTTTTCAAAAAATGCCCCAGGCAGCGGCTCATAAATCTCGCGCCTACGTCCTTAAATGCCAATGTTGGCCCATGAAATAACTCTAATGAAAAGATCCGGTCATTGATCTGCACAAGTGGCATAGGAAAGTTAACCGTTTCACTTACTATTTGAAATAAATGTTCGTCATCGATTGAATCGCCTACATAAGGCTTTATGACACGAAAAGCAATTTCTTCGTTGGAAAGGTTTTCAATATTATCAAGCAAATTGCTTTCTACCCCTGGAATTCTTTCAGGAAAATATAATCCTTTGTCCGGTGCCTGCCCTTTTATAGCTGCTTGTTTAAAATCGACTATTGGCGATTTCTTATTCGTCGAATAATACTTCATTCAGTAAACGTTCGTTTTATATATACTGCAGTCGATAATGAACAGTCCTGCTCATATCACTTTTACCCCCTCCCTATTAATTGTCGTCACATAGGTATGATAATCGATACCAATTCTTTCATATACTGCCTGCATTACCTTTTCTACCTCAAGCGCAGTTTTCTCGTCTTTACTGAGCATAAATACAGACGGTCCTGAACCGGATATCCCACCACCCAACGCACCTGCTTCCTTACACCCACGCTTTACTTCGTCAAAACCGGGAATCAATATACTACGAACCGGCTCGATGATCACGTCTTCGAGCGACCGGCCAATCAATTCCAGGTCGCCTTTTAAAAAACCGGTTACCAGGCCGGCAATATTTCCCCACTGACGAATTGCATCTTTCAACAAAACCTGTTGCCGTAAAATCTGCCGGGCATCCGAGGTCCTGACCTCTATCTGAGGATGAACCACAGTAACAAATAATTCAGGTGATGGTATGGAAATAATATCCAGGGGGTAGATGGAACGTATAAGACTGACGCCTCCCATGATACATGGTGCTATGTTATCGGCATGTTTTACGCCTGATGCAAGTTTTTCTCCATTCATTGCAAGCTGCACCACTTCATCCGTCGAAAAGATATTTCCCAATAATTTATTTGCAGCTACGGCAGCTCCCGCTGCGCTCGCCGCACTTGATCCGATGCCACTGCCCGGCATGATATGTTTTTCGATGGTCACTTCAAATCCGCAATGGCCGCCTGCCTTCTCCAATGCTGCGAGTAATACCACTCCTGCAACATTCCTTTCAGGCTCAGTAGGTAAATTGAATTCGTCCCTGTTATGAATAACCACCTTTGGTTCATCAAGCAATTGCACTTCCATGATATCATAGGGCTTGTTCAGCGCCAAACCTAAGATATCAAAGCCACAGACAAGGTTGGCTACCGTGGCCGGACTGTGCACCTTTATTATTTGGCCCCTGTTTTTTTCCTGTAAACTCATCTTGATTCAATACTTTACCTGCTTGCTCTTATGATATCAGCAAAAACACCACTGGCGGTAACTTCTGCTCCCGCGCCTGCTCCTTTAACAACTAAGGGTTGTTCTTTATACCTGTCCGTATAAAACAATACCACGTTGTCTTTGCCATATAAATGATAAAGGTCATGATTAGGATCGATATGCTGAAGTCCTACCGATGCCTTGCCATCATCATATGATGCCACAAACTTTAATTTGCAACCTTCTGCCCTGGCCTTTTCATACAACTGTTTAAAATGTTGCTCTTCTGTAGCCATCGCCTTATAAAAATCATCTACGCTTCCTTGCATACACGATGCAGGCATAAATGAATTGTTTACGATATCATCCATTTCAATTACTTCGCCCGATTCCCTCGTCAATATCATGATCTTTCGCATCACGTCTGTGCCGCTGAGATCCAACCTTGGATCAGGTTCTGTATATCCTTCATCCTGGGCCTGCTTCACCACGTCTGCAAATTTTCTGCTGCCGTCGTAGTTATTAAAGACAAAATTCAGCGTACCGCTTAAAACCGCCTGTATTTTATGCACGCGGTCACCACTATGTACGAGATCATTTAGTGTTGCAATAACGGGCAAGCCCGCGCCCACATTCGTTTCAAAAAGAAACTGGCAGTTGAATTCGCGAGCGAGATCCTTAAGTTTCCTATAATTATTGTACAGAGAGGATGCAGCGACCTTGTTGCAGGCAACGACCGAAATGCTTTTTTGCAATAACTGATCATAAATGCCCGCCACTTTATCGTTTGCTGTTATATCAACAAAAATGGAATTACGAAGATTTCGGTTGATAATCTCTCGCGTAAAATTTTCAAGGCTAGCCGGTACCCCTTCGTCCAGTTGCTGTTTCCATTGTGCCAGGTTAATTCCTTCTTCTTTAAAAATCATTTTGCGGCTATTGGACAAGGCCACTATTCTTACCTGCAATCGCATGTGTTGCTGCAGGAAGCTTAGTTGCTGCTGCATTTGCGCAATTAGTTTGGATCCGACATTTCCGGTACCGATTATAAACAGGTTTACCTGCTTATAACTAGTTTCAAAAAATTCTTCGTGGAGTACATTGATTGATTTACGAACGTCTTTGGTTGAGATAACCGCTGAAATATTTTTTTCAGATGATCCCTGGGCGATTGCGCGAATATTTACCCCGTTTCTTCCAAGAGTACTAAACATGCGCCCGCTGATACCGGGATGGCTTTTCATGTTCTCGCCTACGAGAGCAACAATGGAAAGATCGCCTTCGATAATTAACGGCTCAACTTTTTCAAGCATGATCTCATTGGCAAAGGCTGTGTCCACCGCCTGCTTGGCCACGGAAGCCGCGTGACTGTCTACGGCAACGCAAATTGAATGTTCGGAGGAACTTTGCGTGATCAGTATTACATTTATTTTTTCATTGCTCAATGCTTCAAAAAGTCTTTTTGAAAAGCCTGGTATCCCGATCATACCACTTCCTTCAAGACTTAACAACGCAATATTGTTAATACTGGAAATCCCGCGAACAATATTCCCATTTTTGCTGGCAACAGATTCAATGAGCGTCCCTGAATCACCGGGGGCAAATGTATTCTTTATCCAAACCGGGATATTCTTTCCCATCACTGGCTGAATGGTTGGCGGATAAATAACTTTGGCACCGAAATGCGAAAGCTCCATGGCTTCCTGGTAAGAAATGTGGGGAATGATGCGTGCATTGGCGGCCAGTCTTGGATCGGCCGTCATCATACCACTTACGTCGGTCCAGATCTCTAAAGACTTTGCTGTAAGCGCCGACGCCACGATAGCCGCGGTATAATCTGAGCCACCCCTTCCAAGAGTAGTGGTGATGCCATTTTTGTCGGCCGCTATAAAACCAGGAACTATCGATAAAGAAGGCTCTTGCTGTGAAAAGAACTGAGTGATTTTATCATTGGTGAAAGAAAAATCTACTTCTGCCGCTGTAAAATTTGAATTAGTAACAATCAATTCCCTTGCATCCTTCCATAAATTGTCAATCCCTTCGGCCTTAAATCTCGCAGAAATAATTTGCGAGGATAACCATTCACCGTAACTGCTGATCCTGTCCTTCGAGCGGGCCGTTAATTCACGCAACAAATAGATACCGCTGCAGATATCTTCCAACTCATTGCAGCTTTTTTTTACTAAACTCAAAAATTGGCTTTGTTGCGCTACGGGGATCAGTTGTTTTACCGTTTCCAGGTGGCGATGCTCTACTAATCTTAATTTGTCACGATAAGTTTCATCACCTGCCGCTGCCAGGGCAGCCGCTTCAAGCAGCAGGTCCGTTACTCCTCCCAACGCCGAAACAACAATAATGGTCCGGTCCTTCTTTATTGTTTCCTTTACAATGGCAACAACTTTATTGATATTTTCTGCGTTGGCAACCGAAGTGCCTCCAAATTTTAGAACCTGCATGTATCAAGACTTTTTGATGTTTTCAATAATGGACGATAAAACTCTGCTCTGATTATTAAGCTGGAAAGCCCGGGGGTAATATGGTAAATACAATCCGCTTAGCGGATTGTTGTTGTAGTCGTAGTGACGGGCGTCACGGCGATGAACTTCACTGCTGAAAACGAAGAAATGATATGAGTAGTATTCAACAACATTTTTTGACAATGCCGCAATATACAGAACAATCCCCGGAATTAAAATTTCTGCTTGATTTAATTTTCATTGAGATCCACCCGGTCAAAACCGATGCAAACCGATCAACCGTTTGCTCTGGAAATTGACTTCAATAATGGGTATGCAGGGGCAAGCGATCATGCCAGGTGAGCGCCATTATCTCATCTCCGCCTCAACTGCTTTCTTCACGCTGCCGTATTTAAGTAATAACTTCTTTGCTTTTTCATAGTCACTTTGATGCAGTTTATCCATTAACATTCGCACACCGCGGTCGGTCAGTTTTTCATTAGTAAGCTGCATGTGCACCATCTTATTATCTTCTACCCGGCCCAGTAATATCATCGCTGACGTGGAAATCATATTCAAGATAAGCTTCTGGGCAGTGCCGCTTTTCATGCGTGTGCTGCCGGTCACGAATTCGGGGCCCACAATAACTTCGATCGGGAAGTCGGCCACCGCACTTATTGGGGAGCCGGGATTGCAGGAAATGCTTCCTGTAACGATCCCGCGTTTCCTGCATTCTTCCAGGGCACTAATAACATATGGCGTGGTACCACTCGCAGCGATGCCAACCGCAACGTCTTTGTCGGATATATTAAAACTCACCAGGTCCTTCCATCCTTGCTCCCTGTCATCTTCCGCATTTTCTATTGAAGTGGTAATAGCCTTTTCACCACCCGCTATAACGGCATTCACTAATTCGGCTGGAACTCCATAAGTGGGCGGGCATTCGCTGGCATCAACTACTGCCAGCCGGCCACTGGTTCCCGCGCCAATATAAAACAAACGGCCGCCCATCAGCATCTTGTCACCAATAACCTCCACAAGCTTTTCTAATTGAGGGATCACTTTTGCCACTGCATGGGGTACCGTTTGGTCTTCCTTGTTCATGTTTGTAAGCAATTCGGCTACCGTCATTTTTTCAAGATGCCGGTAAGAACTTGCTTTTTCGGTTATTTTTTCAAATGTCATACTCAATTTTTAACTATGGTATTCTATAAGTCCAGCCATAGGTTTATTTAATATTTTACCCAATTCAAATTCATAGGTGCTGCACAATTGTTGCAGCACATCTTTAAAGCCAAAGGCAACACCCCCTACGAAATTCACGGGCAGTTTCCACACTTCCCTGTATTTGCATAAATGAGTAAAGAAAAAGTCATTGAGTCCGTCTTCAATGATATTTTCAATCATATAATGTCCGCGGTTCTCATATAAAAAAAATGAAAACGATGCCAGGTAGCGGTTTGCCAACGGTTTCCGGTAAACGTTCTCCAGTATTTCAAGAGGTGCGACATTGTATTTTTGTTCAAATTTATAAGTCAATTCTTCATCAAATGTTTTGTACATGAAGTATTGAATAACCTTTTTCCCAAGATAAGCTCCGCTGCCTTCATCACCAAGTACATAACCGATTCCGGGTGTTTTCCTGGCAATTTTTCTTCCGTCATAGTAACAGCAAAACGAGCCCGTTCCAAGGTTACACGCCAGTCCTTTGCTTTTTCCATTTAATGCTCTCGCCGCTGCTAACATATCGTCGCTGATTTCAATACTGACATTACCAAAAATATTTTTCAGCGCTTTTTTTAACATCTTCACATTTACGGGGCTTCCCATTCCTGTCCCATAATAATGGATTTCTGTTGTAGAAGCGAGTTCCGGGAAAGAAGGCCACAGTTCTGTTCGGAGCAGTTGAATAATCTTTTCTTCAGTAAAAAAATAGGGGCTGATCCCCTGGGTTGTTTTGATTTTCTTTTTTCCGTCCTTTAATAAACACCATTCAGTTTTTGTAGCGCCACTATCTGCAATCAGTTTTACACCACCCATATAAAGATTTGTTGAAAAGTATGAACGAAAATAACATTCCGTTCAAATCAAGTATTTTGCGCCAAATTAATGTAAAGTTTGATGATGGTAAATAAAAAACTGCAGGTTTGGCTTCCGCTTATTTTTTCGGTGGTAATGATAGCAGGAATGTTTTTCGGTTATAATATGGGAAATAGTGGCAGTAGCAAAGGTTTTTTGAAGACGGGCCGTTCTACGGCGCTCCAGGAAACCCTTGACCTTGTGCGCATGAAATACGTAGACAAGGTAAATCTTGACTCCATGCAAACGGGCGCTATTAAAGAGATCATGAATGAGCTGGATCCTCATTCGGTATATTTCCCTCCCGTCGAATTGAAGGCGGCGAATGAAGATCTGGCCGGTAATTTTGATGGAATTGGTGTAGAGTTTAACGTATTTGACGATACGGTAAATATCGTTTATGTTGTTCCCGGCGGACCCAGTGATAAAGCTGGTTTACTTATTGGCGACAAACTGGTCGCCGTTAATGGCTCTTCACTCATCATAAAAGAAAATGAAACATCCAGGATAAAGGAGTTGATTCGCGGTGAACGGGGATCTGTTGCCGAAATAGAAATTTTCAGGGATGGTACATTGAAAAAAGTGAAGGTTACAAGGGGACTTATACCGGTATCCGCAGTGGACGCCTCGTACATGATCGACAAAACAACCGGTTACATCAAGCTCAACAAATTTACCGAAAACAGCTATGAAGAATTCATGGCGGCGCTGGAAGACTTGAAAAAGCAGGGGATGAAAGGACTCATATTTGATCTTCGGAGTAATGGCGGCGGTTATATGAACGAAGCCATTGACATGGTGGATGAATTCCTTGATGGAGATAAGCTTGTTGTATATACCGAAGGTATCAACAGCAAGAAAAGGGAATATCATTGTAAAAGGCCAGGACTCTTTGAAAACGGAAAGCTTGCTGTATTAGTTGATGAACTTTCGGCAAGTGCCAGCGAAGTGCTGGCAGGTGCGCTGCAGGACTGGGATAAGGCTGCAATTGTGGGCAGGCGAACATTTGGCAAGGGCCTCGTACAAGAGCAATATGACTTAAGCGATGGCTCGGCTATCCGGCTGACTGTTGCAAGGTACTATACCCCTTTGGGCAGAAGTATTCAACGTTCGTATGACAAAGGGAAAAAGGTGTACATGGATGATATATGGCAACGCTATCATAATGGAGATGTACTTTTTGCTGATTCCAACAAAGTCAATAATGGGAAAAATTATGTGACCCCGGCTGGTGACACTGTGTACGGTGGTGGCGGAATTATGCCCGACGTGTTTGTACCCATTGATACAGCAAGCTATCCTCCAGCGGTCAACAGGCTTTTTGCCAATGGAACTTTCTCCAATTTCGTTTACAAATGGTATTTGAGCCACAGATCAACAATTGATAAATTCACGTCGGCCGCCGACTTTATTCAAAGATTTGATAAACGGAACGAAATGTGGGAACAGTTTGTTAACTATGTAAAAAAAGATTCGGTCGAGCTTGGGGGCGTAACTGACAAACAAAAAGGCGGATTGCAACGGAGACTTGAAGCATACCTGGCAAGGTTCAGGTGGAGGAGTAACGGCTATTTTCATGTATTAAATGATGAAGATGCTGTTATAGCCAAAGCAAGAGAGGCCATGAAAAGTTAGCCTGACACCTTCCTGTTTTTCATTAATTCAACTCCGAGTACAGCCATCGGAATCAATTGTACGACATCAGCAATATGTGCTATTAGTTCTACTCTGGAAATTCGGCTCAACGGAAAGAGTATCGCACCCAATGTGATGAGCATTGCAATTTTCCAATCGACAACTTTCGTAAAAAACATGACCAGTCCAAGCACCAACAAGCTTAATGGAGCAAGCGGACCTGCCTGGAAAAGCAAGAGGTTAGCTGAGACCGGGTATTTGTCAAGGTCCAGTATATATCTTTCATGAGAAACTGAGAACGCTTCGGTTAGCACGCCGAGAAATCCAAAGTTAACACCGCTTATAAATCCGTAAACAGCGATCAGAAACCCCCACGCTGCATAGGTGGACTTTTTGGAAGCAACAAGGCAAAAAAGAAAGAGCAAAGCTGGTATCCAGAAGATCATCGAAAATATAAGAATAGTTCCGCCGGTTACACCGTATTCGCCACCATTCCAAAAGAATGTAGAAACGGCCTGCAGTAGCGGCGCCAGGATCAGGCTCGTGCCAAACATGGGATTCCATCGGCTGTCCAAAGAATTCAGCATCATTTGTGAAGTAATTAAAAAATGTTTATTTAAAAAACTTCCCGACGTAATGGCCGGGAAGTACAGGTTGGTAAGGTTTATTATATTGATTGTATCTCTTAGCTGGGCTTTTTGTTTTCATCGTACCATTTCTTTTCGATCTTATAGGAAGCGAAAAGCCCAAGCCCACCGCCAATTGCAATAAGCGCAAAATAAATTGGTACATTTTTATCGTTGTCAAAGTGATCGATGGACTGTTTCAGGAATACATAGTTGTCCAAAAAGTAGGCAATGAACAATCCTACACCGGCGCCAATTAGCAACATGGCCCACTTCAGATTCTTATAAGGAGCCGGCCGATCGGCAAACTCTTTTGGATTCATTCCTTTTTCGATCATTGCGAGATTTTGCCGTGTTCTCAGGTAAACGATCCCGAAGATCATGGCAAAAGCACCTGCAAACATGATGATTGGTATTAAAACTTCTCCGCCGTGCATAATTTGAATTTTTTATTGCCTGTCTCCCGAATGCCGGGATATGAGGCAGGGTTTAAATTTTTTGTTGCTTTGTTCCTCTATGACTACAGCTTTAAAACCCAGGTTACAGTCATAAAGAACTTTTTAAATAAAATGTTTACAGTGGATATGACTACCGTCGTGGAAGGCAGGTTACAGCTTGACACCAAAGCTTAGTGCCGGCTGCGAGGATTTCAGGATAATCTGCATTTTCAGGGTTCGTTTTAAAGGCTTTTTGGCTTAACCTGCGCTGCACATTTGATAAGAAACGGATCAAACTTTGCTTTTGTGTACCTTGTAATGTAACCTATCACTTCCAGTTGTAGTCTTATTTGATGAATGTTGACCGGACTGAATGATAATGAGCTTATTAGCAGAGTGCTAAAAGGCGATCAACAAGCCTATGCGGGCCTGGTAACCCGTTACCAGAACTATGTTTTCACATTATCGCTTAGGTTCACAAAAAACAGGGAGGACGCTGAAGAAGTGTCGCAGGATATCTTTGTTAAAGCCTACCGCTCGCTTGCAGATTTTCGCGGAGCTTCAAAGTTCAGCACCTGGTTGTACACCATCGTCAATACTACCTGTATTACCTTTTTGCGTAAAAAACGAATGGAGGTGCATTCCCTGGACAACGAAAAGATTTTTGAAGTAGCGGATAGCGTGGATTCAGGAATGAGGGCTAACCAGGTAGAACAGAAGAGCAGGGTGGCAATGGTAAACAACGCAATAGATATGCTCAGCCCTGACGACGCCGAGGTATTAACTTTGTTTTATAAAGGTGAACAATCACTTGAAGAGATTGCGATGATCTTAGGTATCGAGGCCAATACCGCGAAAGTGCGGCTGCACAGGGCACGCGCAAGATTGAAAGAAAAAATGGAAAAACATTTTGCCGAAGAAGTAAAAGATTTGAATTGAACCCATTAAACTGAAATGATATGAATAAACAGCAAACCACTGAGGAGCGTTTATGGGATTATATTGACGGGGTTTCATCTCCCGGTGAAAGAACAGTTATTGAACAATTGATTCAAACTGATCTCGAATGGAAATCGAAATATAGTGAATTGATTGAAGTACAGCAATTGCTCCAGTCAAGTGAATTGGAAGCACCCTCAATGCGTTTTACGAAAAATGTTATGGAAGAAATTTCCAGGCTGCAGATAGCACCGGCCACGAGAAATTACATCAATAAAAGGATCATTTGGGGAATCGGTGCTTTCTTTATTACAATAATCATTGGCTTCCTTGTATATGGATTTGGACAAATTGACTGGACAGCACAGGGGGATTCGAAGATACCAGTGGAATTTACAAATGTTGACTTCAGCAAGGTGGACTACAGTAAAATGTTCAACAATAATCTTGTCAACGGATTTATGATGCTTAACGTGATCCTGGGTTTGTTTTTACTGGACCGCTACCTGGCAAATAGAAGAAAAAAATTCCACGAGGAAATTTAATTTCAATTACCATTGACTTTCAGGTAAAATTATTTAAGAAGCTTGATGATTCTTATCATCAGGTCCGGTCTAACCCCTCCTGTTTCAGGAGGGGTTAATTTTTTTTAAATCGGGACGCCCGATTAGGATCAGTCAATCGCAGTTTCTAAAGATTCCTGGCCATTGTGTGCACTGGCCATGAGGGCAGTTAATGCAGCAGCCACCAGGCATTTTGCCTTTGAATCCATCGAATTAAGTAACCAAACTACATTGTTGTTGTACCTGTTGCCGAAATATTGAACCGCTCCAATGGTTACCCCATTTTCCTTCAGTTCGCAACCCGAGGAAATGCCAAATGCCGCCGACTTTCCGTCCCCGTATTGGTAAATTCGTATGATATCGATCTTCCGGACACCGTTGGTGAATAATCCTATCCATGTGGAATCACTTTTTTCAATGGCAATTATCCGCCAGGTGGCAGTGTCGTCGTTTGTGTTAAGTGTAGCAAAAAAATTTCTCTTTGTATTCATTAACTGGTCCGCATTAATGTAAACAAATTCACTAATTCGCAATCCATGCTGTAAAGAAATTTCGTTTTGAATGGACCCCTCAACCTTCGTTGAATGATCTTCTTTGTCAGTTAATTCAAACTTGAATTTCGCTTTCGAGGAAAATTCAGACTTTGTTCCGAGAAAATTAGAGCTTTCCTTTGTTGGTTTCGCAGTCAATTGGTTAGCCGTCAAATGATAATCACCAAAACGGTACTGCCACAACTTGTTGCTGGTTTTGAAGCCCATCTTCACCTCCATTCTCTCCGCATTTAATTGAAAGGTGGAGTCCAAAACAATGTCCTTCTTCTTAACCTGCGCAACGATAAAAAAGGGCAAAACAAGAGTTGCAAATATTATAAGGGAATATTTAATCATAAAATGGAGCTTTATTAAAAATATTAAAGATTCGTAAACGCCTACCGGTTAAAATATTGGCTTCTAATTGTAAGATAGGGAGCAAATGGAAACTTTGATAAAAGCAGTTGGCCGTTAACCAAATTGACTTGGCTAGCAAGTAGTCTGACAACATAACCGGAAGATCAAATAGAGGTGAGTGCCTGGCAGTGGATGTAGAAGAAAATATGCAATGGTGTGGAAAAAAATATACAATTTTTACTCTAAAAGCCTGTCGACCAAACTATTTGCGCTCAATTTTAGCTGGCCTTTGTTTTGCAGCTAAATATTCGGAAGCGTGAATTTGGACAGTGAGTGATGGAACTAAGTGACTTAACTTAAAAATATCAATAAAGGACGGTTCATTTTTTGGTTTTTCAGAATCGATAAAGGCGCCAGAATCTGGCGCCTTATCTTTTTTTGGTAAGTGTAGCTTTATAACGGCGTTCTGTACACCGTTCCCAGGACAGGTTGATGGGATGCGTTGAGATAATTGGCCACACAGAAAAATCTTCGTTCGGTAATGTCAAGCTCCATACATTTTACCGTAGTTATTAAAGATGGGCTGAAAGTAATTATTATGTCCATCTGTGTTTTTGTTGCGTCGGTAAACTCCCAGGTGATATCGTAATTTTCGGATGACGTTGGCGAATAGCTTCCGGTTCCGTCCGCGAGAAATGTGATCTTATCGTCATCTAAGTTATTAGTATTACTTAGCCCGCCACGTTTGTAATAAATCTGTGCATTGTTCTCAACCTGGTTTAGTTCTTCAATCTTCCAGGTGTGATGCGTGAGTATTTCTTCTTTGCTGACTACTACCGTGTCGCTATCGTCTTTGAGGCATGCCTGGAATAAGATTAATGAAAAACCCAAAGCAGCCAGGATGGGGGCTTTTATTTTCATAGAGACAGTCTTAATTAGAAAAGATAAAACGTATCGGAATGATGCTTTATTGTTTTATCCCGGCACCTGTGTTTGCTTTGGAGCTTTGAGGTTTCCAGCTATCTTTCAAATCAACCGTCCGGTTAAATACGATGCCACTGGCGCTGCTATCCTTGTCCAGTGTAAAGTATCCCTTGCGGATAAACTGGTAGCGGTCTTCAAACCTTGCACTTTTTAATGAAGGTTCGGCGAATGCGCCTTTTATTATTTTTAATGACTCGGGGTTAATGTAATCTTTAAAATCACCTGCTTCACCGGATGGATCTTCAACTGTAAACAAACGGTCATACTGTCTTATTTCGAGTGTGACCGCGTGCTTAACACTTACCCAGTGAAGCGTTCCTTTTACATGAATGCCGGAAGCATCGGAGCCACTCCTGCTGCCCGGAATATAGCTGCAGCGCAACTCTGAAATGTTGCCATTTTCATCCTTAATTACTTCATCACATTTAATAATGTACGCACTCTTCAACCGCACCATTTGACCGGGTGCAAGTCTGAAATATTTTTTTGGAGGGTTTTCCATAAAGTCTTCCCGTTCGATATATAATTCTCCTGAAAAAGGAATCTCTCTTGCTCCCGTCGTGGGATCTTCGGGGTTGTTTTCGCTTGTTACTACTTCTTCATCTTCAGAGTAATTAGTCAGTACGATCTTAATTGGATCAAATACCACCATTTTTCGTAATGCGATCTTATTCAAATGCTCCCGGACGCAAAATTCCAGTAATCCCACGTCGGTCAGGTTGTCTCTTTTAGCTATTCCGACGCGGTCACAAAACTCGCGAATGCTTTCCGGCGTGTATCCACGGCGTCGCATACCGCTTATTGTTGGCATGCGCGGATCATCCCATCCGTCAACATGTTTGTCCGTTACCAATTGAAGCAGCTTTCGTTTACTCATCACTGTATAGGAGAGGTTGCGACGGGCAAATTCGTACTGGCGCGAAGGATAAATCTCTAACTTTTCAATCAGCCAGTCATACAGTTCACGATGCGGTACAAATTCAAGTGTACATATGGAATGGGTAACTTCTTCAATGCTGTCACTCTGGCCATGTGCAAAATCGTACATGGGATAAATGCACCACTTGTCCCCCGTCTGGTGATGATGCGCATGTTTGATACGATAAAGGACAGGATCCCGCATAAGCATATTGGTATGGGCCATATCGATTTTAGCACGAAGCGTACGACTTCCGTCAGGGAATGCACCGTTCTTCATCCTGGTGAACAAGTCAAAATTTTCTTCAATTGTTCTCGTTCGATAAGGACTATCCTTGCCCACTTCTGTAGGTGTTCCCTTCATCGCGGCTATTTCGTCAGAACTGCTGTCATCAACATAGGCAAGTCCTTTGTTGATTAGCCTGACAGCATATTCATAAAGCTTATCAAAATAGTCTGACGCATAGTGTTCATTCTTCCATTCAAAACCCAGCCAGTGGATATCATCTTTAATACTTTCAACATACTCTATTTCTTCAGTGGCAGGGTTCGTATCATCAAAACGCAAATTGGTATAACCACCATATTTTTTACTCAGTCCAAAATTGAGACAAATGCTTGTGGCGTGGCCCATGTGGAGATAGCCATTGGGCTCCGGCGGGAAACGGGTAACAATACTTTTGTGCTTGCCATTTCTTAAATCCTCTTCAATTATTTCTTCAAGGAAATTAAGCGGACGCTCGTCTTTCTTTAATTCTTCTGACATAGTGTGCAAAGGTAAGGAACAGAGTGGATTAGACTCCTTTTCTGAATCCCATTGCCATTTTCTGTTATTATAAATGCAGTCGACCGAATTCAACAATTCAAAAATGAAAAATTGGAATTTGTTGGGATCTGTTCGCCAGGCGTAACCTGTAGTTGGCTTGAATGATAAATTTTTGAGTAGCCGCTCACTTCTTTATTTAGCTTCCGAAAATATTGGTCGCTAAGAATTCGTTTCGGAATTTACCATTCGGATCATATTGGCTGACCAGTTGCTTAAAATCATTTAGTTTTTCATATCGGGATCGAAGTACCGATGGCGACATCGTAAATAGTTTCGCCCAATGTGGTCTCGCTTCAAAAGGTGCAAGCTGTTCTTCAAGCATAGGTAGAAGTTGCATTATCGCTTCCACTTCCTGTTTCCAGGTAGTGTGAAGTGCTACGCAAGTCTTTTTATGACATGGGCTCATCCAAAAATCATCAGCAGCGATGGCACGTATCTCCGAAATGAAAAGGTGTGGCGTTATCTTTTCAGTTAGTTTTTCAAATACCATCATTGCTTCGTAAGCATGTTCAATAGGCACAAAGTATTCGGCCTGCAGTTCTTTTCCTGCACTTGGTTTGAATCCCATTTTAAAGTGAGGCATCCTTTCATACCATGGGCCCGGAACTCCCATTTGATCGGTACAATTTTCTGCCGATTCCGTTTCAATCGGGTGAAGGTTTTGTTGTGACAGCTTCGCTCCGAATAACTCGGGTCGGGCGGCATCGTTTTCGTTTTCAACCTTACTCTTGACCCAAACTTCATTTATATTCTTGTTTTTCCAATCGGTAAAAAGGCTGACACTATACCCACTTCCCATAATTTCATTGAAATTCTTTTCAAGCTCGCTCATGGCAAGATTGCGGTATACCACTTGTTTCATATTAAAGGTGGGCTGGAGTTCAAGAGTGAGCTTTGTGACGACGCCGAATGCACCAAGGGCCACAACGGCTCCATTAAATTTATCGCCATCGTTTTTTTTAGTCAGATTAACCAATTCGCCCGCCGCGTTGATGAATTCAATCCCTAAAACTGCGGTGGACAGATTTCCATTTTTTATTCCCGAACCATGAGTCGCTGTAGCAACCGCCCCGGCGATACTAATGTGTGGTAACGAAGCGAGGTTATGCAAGGCAAAGCCATTTTCGTGAAGGTATGGAGCAAGTTCACCGTATTTCATCCCGCTTTCCACTGTTACCGTGCCTGCCAACTTGTCTAATGAAACAACCTTATTGAAATGGCTCAACGAAACCTGGTTTTCTGTATTGTCTGCAATCGTATTAAATGAATGACGCGAACCAAGTGCAGTAAGCTTCTGACTTTTTTTAATTACATCCTGCACTTCCCCGATAGTATTGGGATAATGAACGTTGCCGGTGCTGTACCTGAGGTTACCGGCCCAGTTTGTCAGGTGCTCTTTTTTTTCTTCGGGCGCACAGGATATGTCTCCTGCGAGCAATGCACCACCTGCAATGACAGATGAAGTTTTCAAAAATGTTCGTTTATTCACAAAATGAAGCTCTTTAATTCAGTTGCTCTATTGTTTTTTCATTACCAATGCTGTTCTGTTGGTTAAATAAATGCTGAGCATTTGATCTTTGTCTGTCGGATAGTCGATGCCATCGTCCACCCTTTCGAAACCGCCAAACTCTTTCCTGTCTGAATTAAGCACAATCCTGTAATTTCCTTTTGTTGGAGCCCAGAATTTATAGCCAAAAATTGAATTGCCTGTACTAAAATTGAATATAAAAATCAGCCCTCCCTTTTCATAAACAATTACCTTGTTAACACTGTCCATGTTTATCTGCTTCGCATTAGGCCGGGCCATTATGTTATTGTCTTTTATACATTGGATCATAGCCCTGTCCCATTCAGCAAGCCATTTGTATTTTAGGTCAACCCTGTCAACGAGCGACCATTGTCTTCTCGCATATTGATAGCTCCAGTTATTTCCCTCCCTCGGAAAATCCACCCATTCAGGATGCCCAAATTCATTGCCTATGAAATTTAAATAACCTTCGCCTCCAAGACTAATGGTGATTAGTCGAATCATTTTATGCAATGCAATGCCACGATCAATTACGAGGTTTGCATCATCTATCCTCATCTGGAAATACATTTCTTTATCCATGAGCCAGAAGGCAATGGTTTTATCGCCTACCAGTGCCTGGTCATGAGATTCGGCGTATGCAATAGTATTTTCTTTAAACCTTCGGTTCGTTAGCACGCTCCACATTTCATGAAGATTCCACTCCTCGTCCGTTTTTTCTTTCAGCGTTTTTATCCAAAAATCCGGAATTCCCATTGCCAACCTGAAGTCAAACCCCAGGCCGCCATCCTCGGGTCTCCTGCACAATCCCGGCATTCCGCTTACATCTTCTGCGATGGAAATTGCGCCTTGCTTTAATTGATGGATCACATCGTTGGCCAGCTGCATGTAAGTGACACTGTCCCAGTCAACCTCGAAAAAATATTTATCATAGTTATCAAATGAGGTATGCCCATGATGGAAATAAAGCATCGAGGTAACACCATCAAAACGGTAACCATCGAAGTGAAATTCCTCTATCCAGTACCTTGTATTTGACAGCAGAAATTTTTTTACTTCCCACCTTCCATAATCAAATAGTTTGGAATCCCAGCCTTCATGGTAACCCCTCCCACCCCGGTGGAAATATTGGCCATCAGTTCCATCAAATTCACTTAAACCCTCCGCGATATTTTTTACAGCGTGTGAATGCACGATATCCATAATCATGCTGATTCCCATTTCATGTGCTTTGTTAACCAGGTATTTTAAGTCTTCCGGTGTACCAAACCGTGACGTAGGTGCAAAGAAATTCGAAACATGATAGCCAAATGATCCGTAATAAGGATGCTCCATGATCGCCATCATTTGTATCGCATTATAACCTCCATTCTTAATTCTTGGCAAAATCTTATCAGCAAAATCGCGGTATGTTCCAACCCCTTCAAACTCCTGGGCCATGCCAACGTGACATTCATAAATGATCGGATTTTTATTGATTTGAGATGCATCGAAGCCTGCATCGGTCCATGCAAAAGGTTCAGGAAGCCATACCTGTCCGGCAAAATCGTACGTTTTGGGATCCTGGGTCACTTTTCTTATATACGCCGGTATTCGATCCATGTTCCCGTTGCTGGCCTGCACGTGCACTTTAATTTTGCTGCCATGAACGAAACTATCCTTATACTTTTCGTAGGGAAGAAATATTTCCCAGTCAGCGTTCTTGTTTCTTTCGAGTTTGTGTGAGTTTCGGTCCCAGTTATTGAAATCACCGGTAAGGTAAAGTTGTTCTGCATTCGGCGCCCATTCCCTGTAAATCCATCCGTTCCTTGATTTATCGAAGTTGATTCCGTAGTAATCATGAGCCCTTGCAAAATTGAGCAGGCTTCCTTCCACATCTTCAATTTCCTTTTTTACCCGTTTATAGCGTTCATACCGCTCGTGTATTTCATAAATGTATGGGTCTAACCAGGAATCTTCCCGGATGATAGCTAGTTTTTCGGCCTGCTTCATAAAAATTAAAATTATAGGTAAGAGACTGCCTTTTCAGGCCTGATCGAACGCCCATCGCGGTTGCTTTCAAAAGTATTGATGATTGATATGAATTTACACCAATTTACGATATCGGGTGTTATATCATTATTGAGATGACTTTTTGAACAGTGCCTCCATTACAGGGGCTTGATCACGGCCGGATGAAGTGACACCGGCCCGATTAAACCTGATTCAAGCAGTGGCGAATCTTTTGTATAATGCTTCCATGTGGTGAAGCACACCCGTCCATTGTCGGGTTTTGGTTTGCCTTCGATGTACCATTCGGGCAGTGTCTCTATATTACCCTTTGTCACGCTATCCAGTCCACTGATGCCTCCTCCGGGAGAAAACTTATCCGGGTCGGGCATTTGCTCATCACCGATAAGCCGATTGGGCCATAGCGTTGTCACTTTAATCTCGATTTTGTTGGTTCCCTGAATTAATGCACTCGTTGCGTTAACGGAGTAAGGACGCTTCCATGCACTACCCAAACTTCTGCCATTCATACTGATTCCGGAAATTACTTCTACTCTTCCCAGGTCTAAATACCAAAGCTTGTTATTTACTTTGCCGGGAAAAGTAAAGCTTGTCGAATATATAGCAGTGCCTGAAAAGTACTTGATAAAAGCGTCTTCATGTTCATGTAAGGACATCAACTGAGGCATCACGATCTGCGGGGACACGCCGGCATTGGCCGGAAACTTTACCGTCCAGGGACCGGTTATTGCCAACGGGTCTTCAATATTCTTAATGGCGAACATCGTTTTGGTGCCATTATTTCTATTTAAAACATAGTTGCCATTGGATTTAATCAGCAATGAGGGTCGATTATTTCCTGCCATTTGTACGAAAAAGGGAGAACGCTCAATTGGAGGTTTTTCTTTAGATAATCTGACAATTTCATCATCGCCAAGCGACTTAGTAAAAACGGAAGGTTTGCTCATATCGCCATTGTAATACGACGCGCCCTCTTTTAAATATGCTTTATCGGAAGGAGGATGGACAGTATTATCGCTTTTCTTACCTGTTTGAATGAGGATACCGTTTATATAAGCAGCAGGAATGCCATTCTTATACACTAATGTAACGTGACTCCAACCTGAAACATTAACAGGCACCGCCAATACCAAAACAGGATTACCTGAGGAATGCTCCCAAATGGCGATACCGTTGCGACCAACCGCAACTCCACAGCATGAATGAGCGTCACCAAATAACTCTTTGCCCGATGTTGGATAAATGGCATAGAATTCTGTCCACGGTTCCTTAACCGTACCCATAACAAATGTGGGATTCAGCAACACATTCATTTCAGGTTTGGCCCAGAAACAAATGGTAAAATTATTGGCAACATCACCATAAATATGACGAGGTGTTACAGCAAAGTCATTTGTTGTTAATACAACGGAATTATCCCTTTCAACCGAATGAATATGATTCCTTGAGGCCACAGAGCGAAATACCACGAACACAGATCCATATGGCTCAAAATGGATTGGCATCCTTACGCGATCATCGACTACTTCGTATACACCAGGTCGACTGATAGTGCCGGCTACCGCGTCCCATAGTTCAGGTTGCTTACCCGCAACCCTAAATGTGCAAACGGTATCCTCATAAGTTCTTCGCTGATTTGAAAGAAAATAAATATCCTGGTCCGGCAATCTTCGATGTAAATAAATAATGGGTGCATCCCCTGAACGAGACGTAACTTCAAAATCTTTCTTGACATTCAATTTTTCAAGGATTGATTGTATGGGCATTCCCCAAAATACACGACCCTTGCCATAGCTATGCTCAGTAATCATTTTGTCATCCACACCACCCCATAAATCTGCGACAATCTTGTTAAATGCCGCGTCGTCGCTATCAAATTCAGACAATCCTGTCGATTGTTGCGGTCTGGCACCCACCATTATCAATCCATCATTAATGAGCTGACGGAGTTTTTGGAGTAATGCCAGGCTAACTGCATTATAATCCTGTAATACAAAAATTCTATAGCTGCTTCCATTCGCCAGCACCAATCGATTGTTGACCACCTTAACTTTCTTAAGTATAATTTCAGCATTTACCAGATCGTAATCATAGCCTGCAGGTGGAACAGGATTCAAATCTTCCGCGTTAACACTTGTATACATGTTGGCGTCCTCACCGGTGAAATAAATAATATCGCCAACAAAATGGCCCTGTCGCAATAAATACTGGCAGCGCGATAAATAAGTTAGCCATCCTTTGCCCTGGTCCCACCACGTGTTTGTCCTTTCAAAATGAATACCCCAGGGCCCCATCGTCATGCCGGGCAATGCTGTTGGATGTGGCTGATGAGCATAGCGATGTATGATCATCATATTGGTGCCTTTGGTAAATGCTTTATCACCCAACGCTTTTAGCGCAAAAGGATATTCCTGCCATCTGCCAGATTCAGGTTCGGCGGTAAATGCTTCGGCACCCGTAATTTTTTGATCATTGATATGTGCAATGGAAGCGGCAAGTTTGATTGAACGTCGTGCCGGCTGCTTTACTGGCAATACTGAAGCAAATCCGCTCCAGAACTCGCCAATATTCACATCACCTTTTGAGCCAATCTGCATTTCCTCCATGGGCCCCATCTCATAAGGTTCTATGTATGCTGTGATCTTGTGTTGATGACACAACTTCTGAAATCGACCGTAGTAATTTTCGGCAATCAGGCTCGCCTGTAACCATCGAAAGTCCCAGAGAAAGCGCTCTGTTATATCCACACTTTGCACTACCCGCCCTCCTGCCAGCGCAGGTAAATATTTCAGGAGATTGTAACCCCACCTGTTCTTGAATAGCTTTTCGAACCCCATTGACCAGTTTTGCGTGCCCGCTTCATAACTGTCAATTTCAAGTCCCATTTTTCCTTTTGCAGCCAGCGGTTTCATAACGGGTAACAACTTTTCAGTCATTTTCAAAAAATGAAAACTCATTGCATCTGCATTGTACTTATCACATTCCAATCCCAACCCCGATTCAGGTGCGGCCCGGATGTATGTTCCCGTTGGCGTAAACCCTACGCGAAGAATCGTCCAATCACCAGGCGGGGCGTCCCAGGTCAGCAAACCATCGTTATCAACATAGTTCGCTAAATCAATAACCGAAGCTTCATCAATAACAGAACCCTTCGGAACTAATTGGTCGTTGCGCTGTCGGATTGTGGAGGCCTCGCTTACCAGCATATTATAACGGGCGCGGTGGTTCGTCTTTTCCATCCAGTTTTTTAACCGCGTAAACCCGGAAAATTGCACGTATTTGTAGCGCCGCGCCTTTGCGGAGGAAAGCCGGAAGTATTTTGCTTTTGTTGCCGGGAAATCATAGGTGATGAATTTATCATTTAGCATTAACTCCGTCTCGAGGCCGGTGTTTATGTTTGTTACGACGCGAAAATTATTACCATCGTCTGATGCCTCGAGAGCAATTGATGTTCTTTCACCAAATTCAATAGGACCGCTGATCGACTGATCTTTTTCCGCCGAAGCAATATAAAATGTGATTTGGCGCGCTTCATAAGATTGACTGAATTCGAATTGCAGCCAGGCGGGTTTGCCATCTGCAAGCGGATATACAGCCATTCCCTCCTCCGTTCCTACCGCGATATTTTCGTCGATATCTCCGGACGAAGCGGTTAACCGGATTCCTTCCAAAATTTCCTCGCCTTCCATGGATGGAAAAGCAAGCGTTGCGATATCGTGATAATAATTCAAACGGATCGGCGGTTTTCGTAATACAATTTTTATTTTTTTTCCACCACCGACATAAGTTTCACTCCAGGTTATTTGTTGCATGGCCAGTTCCGGCGTGATCCATGGTCCACCGCTTGCCGACCAACCCGGGCAGTTGTGCATTGTAAAATCCAGACCTAAACGCCCTGCTTCCTGCATGGCATGTTTTTTCAATTCCAGCCATTCGTTACTCAAATACTCTATGGGTCCCTTTGGAATTCCAGTGCCGACATCAAAATTGAAAACGCCGCCTATTCCTACTCTTTTCATGGCCTCTAAATCGAGCGTAATTCCTTTTTTAGTAACATTTCCGTTCATCCAAAACCAAAATACCCGGGGATAAGATGTTGCCGGCGGAATCCGGAAGTTTTGCTCAAGAATTGAAGCAATGTCTGGTTGAAATTGTTGTGTCGGCTCAGCAGGAGCGATAAATGCGATCAGCCCGGCAGCGCCTGTCTTTTTTATAAACGTTCGTCGCTTCATCAAAATGAATATGGGTACAATTTAGAAAGTTTGGCTTATTTGCCGTGCCGTTTTTTGCGAAAGTGGAATAGCAGAGAATTATTTGAAAAGAATGCGCTTTGCATTTCGATAGAACAACCAAATATATTGAAAACCTCCTATGAAAGTTAAGCGATCGCAGGTGGCAAAAACAAGCTGCCCCGGTTCGGAGGCAGCCACATTATATATTTTATTTACGGACGATAACTGATCTAATTCAGTTACCCATCTTTAGAAAGCCAGTGTCGTAGGAAGATATTTCGTTACGAGGTTTTCATAATAAGGCCGCAGCTTATTCCAATCCGGTGGTTCCGGGTTCTTAGAATAAAGATCATATGGATTAAACAGCTTAACCCACTTCAGCATTTCCCTGTCATGGCCATCCAGCAAATAGTCATATTCACCCTCACGGTGCCAGGCATAAAACGAATGATACCGTAACATGTACAACCCCTCGTCCGGCAATCGATCTTTTAGCATTTGATAAACGTATTCGTCATGTCCCCACGACATCGTCACATTGCGCAGGCCGCACCCTTTTTCATAAACACCGTATTGTGATTGATATTGCGAATTTGAAAAATCAGGATTGTTTTTGAAAAACTCAGGATACACAATTTTCGTGGAGTAAGGACATCCAACCGGGAAAGTATCGCCTACTACGGCCCATTGCGGTTCACCAAAGAGGCAAAGCACTTTACCCATGTCGTGCATCAACCCGACAAGCACCATCCAGTCAGGATGACCATCTCTGCGAATGGCTTCAGCCGTTTGCAAAAGATGTTGAAATTGGTCGAGATCAGTATCGGGGTCAGAATCATCAACCAACTGATTTAAGAATTGGAACGCATCCCAGACCGGCATTTTCTTTTTATCAAACTTCAAATAATCGGTGCGCTTTTCCTGGACAAACGCATAAGTCTGGTAGGTATGATTCAACCGGTAGAATTCTTTAACGGTATCCCTTGCAGGATCTTCGTAATTACGGTATTCTTCGGTCGATTTGGAGTTGGCGATTGTTTCAGGATCAGGATAACGTTTTAACACATCTTCTTCCCAAACGTCGAGGCTGGGCAATGGGTTTATTTCCTTTTCTGAAAAAGCTTTTTGTGTTGACGCCATGGCAGGTAAGATTTGAATTATTGAATAGCGCTAATCGCTATTCGAAATTGAGGCTTTTTTCACATTCAACAGGAAAAACAGGTCTCTTTTTTAAAAAATTGATTTCGGCGCCGTAATTGATGTTCAATACATATGACGGAACAATGCCCGGCCGTTTATCTAAAAAACACTTTTTAACGGAATAACATTGTTCTGTTCAAACGCTGGTGAATTCTTCAAAAGCAACCAGCCAATTAATGCGTAATATTTAAATCGGTCTATCGGTTAGTTCTTCGTGACGCAGGAGTAATTTCAGGAGTCGCATCGCGTACCACGATTGCCTGGCCTTCGCCGGGACCTTTGAATGTACTGGTGTCTATCGCGAAATGACGGCTTGTAAATTTAGTTTGAGCAAACAGATTTTTCAGGTAAAGAGCTGAAGCTTCCAGGGCTTTTCCGTCTTTAGCGTCATAGTCATTCAAAATGAGCGCACTGGCTTCTTTCAGCATTGCTTGCGGATCATCAAGGTAGTAATACAATGTAGCAAGGTTATAGTAACTCGCATAACGCAGCTTGCGATCATGTTTGCTGTTAGAGACATATTTCTTTTTGACATTTTCAAAATAATCAATTGCGGGCTGTACTTGTTCCCGTACTCCATCTAACGACCTGTTGGCGGTGACATTGAACAATGCTTCTTTGATCACAAGAAAGGCCTGGCGGTGAGCCTGGTATTCGGGGTGCTTTTTACTGTCGAGAATCCACATCTGGTCAGTTACAGTTCTTTCAGAATAACCATAATCTTCAGTAAGCTTACTACTGAGGTAATTCATGGCCCTGTTAACACCATTACGATAGAGCTGTTCAGTAATCGTAGCGCTGTTTAGCAAAAAGTATCCTTCGGCAACATATTTTATTGCAAATTCAGGGCTCCTGTATGTTTGCTTATAATTGCGACTTGCCAATACAATATTGTCAATATGTGCGCCCTTGTAATCCGAGATATCAGCAAAGGCAGAAAATGTATAGACCACTTCCTGGCTGTAATATGTACGACGCCCTGTTTCCTTCCCAGTCTTGTCCTTGATAATTTCCTCTCTTTCTTTTACGGAGAATGATTCCGGCAACAGGTCCTCAAGCTTTACCTGGATTGAAATATGCCCGTTTTTCTTTAGCATTTTCCATCCTTCAAGTTGCACAGATCGATCCGGTGTCATGTCCATCAAATAAGGCTGCATCATCCTGGATGTTTCTACAGATACATTATAAGTGTGGTAACTGCTGTCCAGGCGGATATTTGGAAGCGAGCGAAACTGGGTGGTGAATTTAAAGCGATCTAAATCGACCCGCTGGCTAAAAGCCACGCAGGGAAATACGATTATGGCTATCAAAAATTTAATTTTCACGGGTTTGAGGTTTTATTGTATTAAAAAGGTTTTTTAAGATGATGGCGTTGTTTATTTGAAACTCCTTTTCATAACCTGCTGAAGGCTCCGTCCACTCCATCCACCGGGAACAATAATTCTTCGCACGCTGAAAAGAGGATCATTTTCATCGCGTGCGTCGGCCAATTGGAAGACGGCTTTAAAATCATGATCCTTTAATCGGGCGACTGCTTCTTTGTTCCATAAACCAAATGGGTAAGCAAAATACTCTACTGGCTTGCCGGTTATACTTTGCAACTGCTGCGACGGTTTTTGGATCTGTTCCACCCAATCGTCGACCGTATATGTTTTCACGTTTTTGTGATCATAGGTATGTGAGCCGATTATATGATTCTCATCGGCAAGTTGCTTTACCTGCTCCTTCGTCATATAACCTGGTTTATTCAACGCGACGGTCATTATGAAAAACACTCCTTTAAAATTGTGTTTGTTTAATTCGGGCAGGGCCGTGTTAAATTGATCGGCGCGGCTATCATCAAAAGTTATCATCACCGGCCTTTCAGGCAATGCTTTTCCCGTTGTCAGGTAGTCGTATAGTTCATTGGGCAGAATTGTGTGAAAACCGCTATCAGCCAGGGATTGCATTTGATCGCGGAAACTGGCATCGGGAACAATATAATCGCGGGTCGCTTTTGAATCGGAAGATTTATAATCCCTGATCTGGTGGTAGCAGAGTATCGGAACCTGGAGACGACTCAAAATTGTAGCAGCATCTGCAATTTCCGGCTGAGACGGTGGCGGCGGAGCAACTGGCTCGGTCACCACGGGTTTAACCAGCCTCTCCGATGCGTTGGAATCGACGTTGCAGCCATATTGGGAAATTACCCATACAACAGGCAGTATAAATACGCCAGCCATATATACAGATAGTTTCAGGAAGTTCTTCATAGGGTAGTTTTGGCAATTATTAAACGAATCAGCAAAGCTTTTATTTCAGCACACCGGTGGGTATTTCCATAGCAAAAAAAATTAACTTTCCCACTGATTTACACCTGTTATGGCGAATTCTTCAAGTGATGTGTTTTACACCCGGCTACCGGTAAATGAAATTCCCTTGCGTGATTTGTTGACCGAAGAACATCTCTTCTATAGAGTGCCTGAAACCTGGCATGTGATTATTACTGATATAAAAAAATCCACCCTAGCAGTAGAACAGGGTAAGGCCGAAACGGTTAACCTGCTGGCAACCGGAAGCATTGTCGCGGTGCTAAACATTGCTTATAAAGCTCATCTCACAGTACCATTTTTCTTCGGTGGCGACGGCGCAACATTTATTATCCCCGAGTCCATTCTAACCGTCACGCTGCAGGCACTGCGGATCCATCAGGAAAATACTGAAAAGAACTATAGACTTAATCTGCGGGTGGGAAGTGTACCTGTAAGCGATATTTACAAGGAAGGGCATCTCCTCAGAATTACAAAATTGCGGGCTTCTCAATTGTTCTCCATACCCGTTGTGTTGGGCGACGGTCTTACCTATGCCGAAAAAATAATCAAAGGCGAAAATTATTCCCTTGACTTAACAAGCAGCAAATTGTCGGCTCTCGATCTGAGCGGTATGCAATGTCGATGGGACAAAATAAAACCTCCGCAGGATTACGATGAAGTGGTGAGTCTTATTGTGACAGCAAAAGAAAGTGAAAAACAGGCAGAGGCCTTCAAAAAAGTGATTGACAAGCTGGATGAAATATACGGCGAGGCCGAACGGCGAAAACCCATATCCGTCCCGATGCTCAAACTAAAATCGACACTGGAAAAAATTAGCCAGGAAATGCGGGTAAGATTTGGCGGTTACAGGCCAATCTATCTTTTGAATAAATGGATCACAAGCCTTCTCGGTCATTTCTATTTCCGGACAAGGAAGGGAAGGCAGTACCTTGTTCAACTGGTTGATCTTTCAGATACCCTTGTCATCGACGGAAAAATAAACACGGTAATTTCCGGCACTTTGCAACAACGTGAACAATTAATTGCTGCATTGAATGAATTGGAGACTCAGGGTTTTATCCACTATGGCTTATTTGTAAGTAAGGAATCAATTATGTCCTGCTATGTACGAAATTTGAACGAGGACCATATTCATTTTGTGGACGGATCCGAAGGCGGTTATACCAAAGCGTCGGTAATGTTGAAGCGCAAATTTGTCACGGCATAGAGTACCAACAGCCCCGTTCCTCTGCCTATTCCAAAAAAAAATTCACGGTTGATGCAACATTCTTTCAATATCTTTTACTTTATATAAAACCCATTTCCTGGCGCTGACTGTGACCATACCTTCTGCTGAAGCATTGGTGAAACAATGTATTGACGGTGATATTTCGGCCTATCGCTTATTGTATGATCGATATTGCGGTGCTATGTTCAATACGGCACTGAGGATAACGGCTAACCGGACGGATGCTGAAGATGTCTTGCAGGAATCATTTACCGACGCATTTATGCAACTGCGGTCTTTTGAAAGCAAGGCGACGTTCGGTGCATGGTTAAAACAGATCGTGGTTTTTAAGAGTATTTCGTTTCTGAAAAAGAAAAAGATAAATTTTCTGGAGCTGGACGTTTCAACGACAACCCTAGTTGAAGAACATGAAACAAATGAAACCGAAATTGAATATAGCGTTGCGGGAATTAAAAAAGCGATTGGAGCATTACCTGATGGTTATCGTACCGTGCTGTCACTCTACCTGCTGGAAGGATATGACCATGGGGAAATTGCTGAAATCATGCAGGTAACACCATCAACCGTCCGAACCCAATATAAGAGAGGAAAACAGCGGCTTTTGCAGCTGCTGGAAAAGGAGGATGTACATGAATAGAAGATTAAAAGACTTTATTGATGAAAATCGCCGGGCCTTCGATGACGAAACGCCTTCGCCGGATGCCTGGCACCGGGTTGAAAAAAATATCGGGATCAGCAAGCCAGCCCGAAAATTTTCGATAAGGCCGATTTATAAATGGAGTGCTGTAGCCGCGGCTATCGCGATACTTCTCGCCGGCGCATACTTCGTAGCGATTGACAATAGTAAACCGCCCGTTCAGCCTCCGGATCCGGCCTCGGTGCCTGCGGTCAAAAATGGCAACGGTACCGATTTTAGCGCGATTGCTCCCGAATACGCTGCTCAAGTAAAGAAAATTCACGAGGCAATAGAAGAGCAGCAGCAACAGCTTAAAGTCATGACAGAAAGCCGACCGGAGCTGTATTCACAGTTTGCCCAGGATTTAGCAGCATTGGATAGTTCCTACCGGGTACTTAAAATGCAGGCGGTCCAAACACCAAGCAGGGAAGTCATTATTAAAGCTATGCTTCAAAATCTGCAACTGCAGGCGGAGTTGTTAAGCAAGCAATTACTCATACTTCACGATTTAAATGACAATAAAAAGAACAACAATGAAAAAAATAGTAACCCTAGTATTTAACGTATGCTTTCTGCTGACCCTGTTGCAGGTATCAGCCCAGAAAGAACCCGAGAAAAAGCGAGAGCGATTTGAATTTGTAAAAGAAAAAAATATTTCGAAGACTTATCCCGCCTCCGGAAGCAATCTAACCATTGACAACAGCTTTGGAAACGTAATATTTACAGCATGGGATAAAAATGAGATCAAGGTCGATGTGCACATTGAAGCCAGTTCGGACAAGGAAGACATTGCCCAAAAAATATTCGATGCCATCAGCGTTTCGGATAGACAGCAAGGAAAGGATATAGATTTTAAAACAAAGATTGAAAACAATAAAAACGGCTGCAAGAACTGCAAGACCTCAATGCAGATTGATTTTGACGTGCATTTACCCGTAAACGTTGCGCTGGATGTAACCAACAGCTTTGGTAATATTGAACTCCCGGACTATAAGGGCGAAATTTCAGTCACCAGCAAATTTGGTAAACTCAATACCGGCTCCCTTTCTAACGTAAAAGATGTAGGCGTCGAATTTGGTGCGGCCACTATTAAAAGCATGTCCAACATTGACGCTACCTTTAAATTTTCTTCAATTGACATCGGTAACCTCTCGGGAAAAAATGAGATCAACCTGGAATTTTGCGGCGAAACCAGTATTAAACTTGATAATAATTTAAGTTCATTGGAACTTAAAGAATCCTATAGTACGGTTAATTTACGCCCGGTGGGCAACCTGGCAGCTACCTATAATATAAGTACTAGTTTTGGCTCCGTGATCGACAGGAGCAACGCTAACATTGAGCGGACCGACAAACCCGATCAATACGGCCCCGACTCAGACAAAACATACAGTGGTAAATCGGGCAATGGCGGTGCGAAGATTAACATCAAGTCGAGTTTTGGAAAAATCATTGTCGGGGAAGCAGCAGCGGGCGATATGGAAAGTAAAAAGGATAAAACCAAGGCCAAATCCAAGAACAATAAAACTGTTATTTAAGTTGGTTTGTTAAAACAAGTCCTCAGTTTGCGTTATAAAATAGGGTTGAACAGCCCGGTCACTACTGACCGGGCTTTGATTTAAAGAAGAAAATCCAATTACCTACCAATTCACTCATTTCTTTTGACAATTGATGCAACGACACCTTTAAAAACGCGTGTTCCGGGTATAGTTTTACTAAAACTATTAAACATGAAAAGAATTCTTCTACTATTAACGATCGCCATTGCAGCCTGTTCCACCCTGGTTGCCCAGGATATAAAACCTGAATCAACCGTAAAACAATTTATTCAAATCAACACTATTGAATCGGTGGTCGCAGGAGGTGTAGGCCGTTCGCGGATGATCATTACAAACCCGGATGGATCGCAACAGGAAAAAGACATGGAAAACCTGTTTAGCATGGCGGGAATTAATTTTAAGAACATCAAGGAAAATGAAGACAAGATTTTAAGAACACTGAAGACTTATACCGATGAAGGCTGGAAGATCGACTATGTAACGTCCCTTACCCTGAGCCAGAACGATAGTGGTGCGGGAGGTATTTTTATGACCCGTTACCTGCTTTCAAAAGCCGTTGATAAAAAAGCTTTTTAAATATTTCTATATCTAAAAATCCAGGCTAACTAACCCCGTAAGGTTAGCGTGACGATGCCTTGCTGACGAAAAACTTTGTGAGCCGATGCAAAAGCATTGGCTTTTTCAATTTGACGGCGCAATTATTTTCTTTGCCTGCTGCAATAATTAATTTTCCAAATCGGAACAGAAAAATCCAAGATCAGCCAGCAAGCCGGCGGGGTCACGATAATTCATAAGGCTGCTTTTAATGATGCCTGCAAGCTCTTCATGGCTCATGCAAAATGCAGAATTGATTTGTGAAAGTTTGTAGGAGTTGATTTTTAGGTGGGCCAGGCGGGCGGTTTGAATAATATGATCTTCAGCAAAATGAAACTCCTCCGCTATATGGGCCTGGTCGTTGTGGTACGGCTTATTCATACGAAACGGATATTGGTTTTTAAAGGATAGTGGACATTGCACTAACGCAAAGGGTTTTTAAAAATTGTATGCTATCCTTTTACGTGATATGCTGCATGTTACTGCAAACCATCGTACTACAGCTTTATTAAGGCGTCGTATATACTAAAATAGCGGGTTTCCCGAACCCATAACACTCCATCGAAAAGTAAGATTACGATCGTTAATCGTAATTTATCCTTTCGTACAAATAATCAAATCCTAAAAAAGATTAATTGTTGCTTGCCATCGTAGCGGAGCGGTTTTTTACAACAAGCTTATAGCGCAGAACGATGTCGTCATTGTATAAAATATACAACCACTCTACTCCCGGAGCATTTACAACATAGGTATAAGTGGTTCTGGAAGCGGGCGGCCCCGGTGGTACCAGCAATGCCGATGTCGGAGTGGAATAAATACTGGTATCTAAAAACGGATCACTGCTAATATTGCGATCCTTGTCAGCGTCTGAAGTTTCAATGACAATCCGGATAGTATCATTGAGACTTGCTTCGATAATACCTGTGGTGGGTCTATAGGAAATGATATTATACTTTATGAATGATTTTTGCTTAAATGGAGAAACTTTAAACTCTGCCATCAGGGGAGGATCGTCGACCAGGGTCCAGCGAAGATCATCGGGATAGTGCTCGCGGATAAAAACCTCGGGCGGTGATAAAAAATATTGCTCATCGAGCTGCCTTATAAATTGATCACCCGGCCAGCTGATATATCCCGAAGCCCATGTTACATCAAGCAATTGCCATACGCTATCTATCATCACTGCATTCCAGCTATGATTGTTTCGAAATCTCTGGTGAACTTTATGAGGTTCGGTCTTTCCATAGCCGGTTATTACCTCAGCGTGAAGACCGGCATACTTACAGAGCGTCTTAAACAGCCTTGCGTAGCCGTCACAAACGGCCAATTTGTTAGCCAAAACTGTTTCGGACACTCGTTCATCGAGCGGTTTCAACAGTGTTGTATCATCAGTCCCGTCTTCTTCTTCTTTAATCCTGGATTTTTTCTTATGATTTATCGTTTCACTCGTGCGGTAAGCGATGTTATCGGTGATCCACCGGAAGATAGCTCTCACTTTTTGCAGATCAGTACTGCATGGTGCGGTGAGTTGTTGTGATAACAAAAAAGGAGTGGTTGCGTCAACAAGCCGGGCTCTGCGGTCTATTTCACTAAAATCAACCTTATTCTTTTGTGAGAAGACCGGAACACTCCCAAGAATAAATATCATCAACAGCCATTTCATTTCTGATATAAGAGGAGGAACTAAAGGTACACATATCCCCTGACTCCATTTTAGAACTGGCTCCCGGTTCATAAGAAGCGCAAACAATATTTGAGACTATAAAACTGTGCATCAACCGGAAGAAGATTCCTGCCGTGAAATTGTCAGAAATTAATTGCTGCCTTTAAACCAAGGAAACTAAATGTTTGATCGTTCTTCCATAACTCGTATTTTGCCTGCACGTCTAACCCCAAAATACGAATACCAAGACCTGGAGAAAATATAAGTGCGGATTCCTTGTCGTTTGTGAACCTGGCCACGCCACTTTCAAGCTTGGCATATATTGCGGGAGCTAATCGGTATTTAATCCCGACTCTCACAGGGATAACATTATACGATGGCATCTCAGTATTTTCATTACCAGTGTAAACTGTCTTCCCCCCAAAATACATATAACCAACTGAACCTGTTACACCTGCTTTTCCCAATCTTATATCTGCGCCAATACCAGCTCCAAAACCATTTTTGTTCGACTGCTTAGAATCGCCCGATGGCCACGCCGCTTCTACATAAGGACCGAAGCCAAATCCCTTCAACTGCGCAACGCATACAGTTGATACAAACAAAAGGGGTATTAACAATACTTTTGTCATCTGAGCTTTCGCTTTTGCAGCAAACTTTTTGCCATAATTCAACAATTTTGCGAATACCGTGTTAACCCATTAACGACCATGCTCGCAAACTTCAAAATATAACAATTATGATTCGTATTAAATTGTCTCTTGTGGTGACGATCTTTTTGGTTGTTAAATCCATAAAGGCACAGGAACTTGATTCGGCTATTGTTGTGAAGGCAGTTGAAGCAAAGAGTTATATTTTCAAGGCTCAAACCGCTTCCCTGCAACGCGGAGGATCCAGGCAACTGACGTCCGAGTACGACTTCGTGGTAAAACCAGATACGCTGGTATCATACCTGCCTTACTACGGAAGGTCGTTTTCGGCTCCTGTCAACACTACTGATGCAGCTTTACAATTCACTTCATTGAATTACGATTATTCAGTAAAAAACAAGAAAAAAAATCGATGGGACATAACCATAAAACCCAAAGATATATCGAGGATAAGAGATCTTAACCTGACTGTTTTTGATAATGGCCGTGCTTCGCTTAGGGTCAATAGTAATGATCGTGAATCCATTACATTTGACGGTTATCTCAAGGTCAACAAATAACGGTGTCACCAAGGGTCAACACGTTGATTTCGTAACCTTAGATACGGTCGCAATTTTTTATTAATTATATTTGTCAAAAATTTTTCCGTCATGTCGTTACTGAATCAGCAAAACAATAAGGACAAAAAGAAGGCAAATAAGAAAGCCAATGAAGCCGCGAACAAGCAGGGCTCTAAATTCATTCAAAAACCCAAGAGCACGGGTTTTGTATCTAAACAGGCCAATACCGGTTCTCAACGGGGAAGCTGATTAGCGATTATTGATTGGCCATCTAACCCCTGGTAAGTATGAACCGCAATGGCAGGTAAAGTGTTGATGCCCGGGATCCGAAAGTTGCGAACAACGAATGAATCGGTGATAAATTTGAAAACGTATTGTCGAAGGAGCGCGGGTTAATCCCGCGTTATCTTTTTAGAAACTTTCCTTTTAATAATATTTCCATTACCTCCTCTTTCAGGTTGCGGCTGATGGGCACGTCATGATTACCGATACGAATATTATTCCCTTCGATGCTGTCAATTTTTTCGGTGGCCACTATGTAGGATTTATGCGTTTTGAGGAATTTTTCCGCGGGCAGATATTCTTCCACCGATTTAAAGGTCAGGTAGGTGATATACTTGCGATCTTTAGTATGAATGACTACATAATTCTGTAATGCTTCTGCAAAAAGGATGTCGTCGTAAACAAGTTTGATCAGCTTATTATCAGCCTTGATAAAAAAATAACCTACCGCGTTCTGTGCTCCTTCTGCAACATTCTTTTCTCTAATTTCATAATACTCTTTTGCCTTCAACGCTGCCTTAAAGAAACGGTCAAACGAAACAGGCTTTACGAGGTAATCAAGGGCGTTCAGTTCAAATCCTTCCACTGCGTATTGAGGATAAGCTGTAGTAAAGATGACAGGAGGTGCTTTTGCCAGTGCTTTAAAGAAATCAATTCCGCTGAGCTTGGGCATTTGTATATCAAGATATATAAGCTGCACCTCTCCCCCGCTGATGAGCTCTGCCGCTTTAAGTGGATTATCAAATTCACCAACCAGTTCCAGGAAATCGACATCCGCAACATACTCTTTCATGCCCTTCCTTGCCAGCGGCTCATCGTCTATTATGACACATTTTATTTTCATCGTGAACCGCTAAGAATTTTTTAAATGAAAGTTTCTCCTTTTAATATCAATCATCTTAATATTAATTATCTATCACAAGCTTTAAGTCTACTTTATAAATTTCATTGTTGTCAGTTATATTGAGCTCATGTTTGCCGGGATATAGCAATTCCAGCCGTCGTTTTACGTTATTTAAACCTATACCGCTGTATGGTTCCGTTGCTTTTGCCTGGTCCTTCGAATTGACAGCCGTAAACAAGAGTTGTCCGTTGCTGCGCGAAAGATCAAGGGTCACAAAATTGTTTTTACCGGGATGCGCAGAAACATGTTTAAATGCATTTTCTACAAAGGGTATCAACAGCAACGGCTCGATGAGGAACCCACTCACTTGAGGAGAATAGTTAAAAGACACCGCATAATGTTCATCCTTGCGAAGCGTTTGCATATCGACATAGTCTTTCAGGTAACTAATTTCCTTCTCAACCGGTACTTTCGCGCCCTTCATTTCATACAACTGGTAGCGCAACATATCTGAGAATTTATGGAGCGACTGGCGCGCTTTGACATTATTCTTGTCGATAAGAAAATAGACGGCATTGAGACAATTGAACAGGAAATGCGGATTGATCTGGGATTTAAGGAAGTTAAGCTCTGCTTCAGCTTTTTCTTTTGCCGTTTCCGCCATGCGTCGTTGGAGTCGCGAATAGTCAAACATCAACTTTACCGCGGCTCCAGCTATAACCAGGAAAAAATGAGGAAGGACATTATCGTAAACTCTTCTTTTCAGATCCCCTGACAGGCCGTACAGGGCAGGCGTATTCATTACCCTGCCAAGAATGTTCATTTTTATTATGCTGCTGGTCAACACAAGCAATATAAAGGCCAGCACAAACCAACCATACTTTTTTCGATAGAATAATCGTGGAATAAATATATAGTTGGTAATATAGATCATCAATGCAAGGTCAATAACCTTGATGAGCGTAACCTTAAAAGCTCTGCCCGGCACCGCGTAGTCTTCATACCTGAGAAAATACCAGAAACCAAATACAAGCATCCAGAAGAAAACGTGGTGCAATTTGTATTTTACCAATATCCTGTTCTGCATAACGCAAATTAAAATTACACTTTCCCAATGGTAAAAACATTACACCAAGTGAACAACCGGCGGGATGAAATACCGGAAGACGCTTCATCAAGCTATGGTTTCCAGTGGTGTAAAGAATTTGGACGAACGTCCCGGTCGAAGGAGGTTTACATAGCGAAAAAAAACGATCATGAAAAACGTATTCTTCATTACCGTGATCATTATTACGGCGATCGCCAGCTGCGCCCAGAGCAGCAATGCAAACGATCAAAAGTTGAAACATGTGGGTGGAATTTGCGAAGGTTGCGAAGCAATCTATGAAAGTCCCATTCCTTTTGAGCAACTGGGGAACGTTGACACATTGCCTGATTTCAATGGTCGTGGACCAAAAATTGAGATCAGTGGGTTCATATATAAGCGGGACGGCAAAACACCTGCCGCCGACATCGTTCTTTATGTATATCACACTGATCAAACCGGCGTATACCCGACTAAAGGAGACGAAAAAGGCTGGGCGAAAAGGCACGGTTATATCCGTGGATGGGTAAAAACAGGCAAGGATGGATTCTATAAATTTTATACGCTGCTACCTGCGTCTTATCCAAACAGTAGAAATCCAAAACACATTCATCCCACCATTAAAGAACCTGATAAAAATGAATATTGGATAGATGAATACCTGTTTGATGGTGATCCTTACCTGCAGTACGAAAAAAGGGATCGCCCGCCGCGGGGAAGCAACGGGGTAGTAAAGCTTGTAATGAAAGATGGTATACTTCGAGGAACCCGGAATATCATTCTTGGATCCAACATACCCGATTATCCAAAAGCATCCGGCAGCCACATACAACCAGACCTGGGCAACACCATCACTAATTGATTATCCCATTATAAAAAAAAGCAAAAACCATCGTAAACCATTTCAGAAGCCTCACATTTCGTAAATTACCGGGCACAAAAGCTTTAATATGTACAGAAGAATTGTCCCGGTTTTTTTCTTTCTGGCACCGGTATTCCTTTTTGCCCAGAACAGGTTGACTCCTGAATTGCTTTGGCAGCTCGGTCGCGTTACGGGTTTGGGTATTTCAAAGGATGGAAAATATGTTTTGTATTCAGTGACCACTCCCGATATTACCGAAAACCGAATGTCAAAGAAAACGTACATGGTCCCAATTGCCGGAGGTGATGCGGTGGAAACGTTTAAAGCCGACAGCCTTATGAACAATAAAAATATTTCCCCTGATGGAAAATACATGCTCAGCAACGAGGAGGTCAAAGTCAAAAAAATAACCGGCGTCGATTACTATCCTGATCTGAAGAAAGCCAACGCATATATCTATGACAACCTGAACCAGCGTCATTGGGACACATGGGAAGATGGAAAATTCGAGCATGTATTTGTATCATCTCTTCAAAATCCCGCCGACAAAAAAGACATAATGCCTGATGAACCTTATGATTGTCCGCAAAAACCATTTGGCGGTGATGAAGATTATACATGGAGACCTGATGGAAAGGCGGTGATATATGTAACCAAGAAAAAATATGGAAAAGATTATGCGGTAAGCACCAATACTGAGCTGTATGAGTATAATATTGAAACCGGAAAGACCAATAATTTAACCGCCATATTGAATAATGGGTATGATATCAATCCCGCCTATTCAACCGGCAAATCAAATCCCGGAGCGCTTGCATGGCTTAGCATGAAGAGAGAAGGTTATGAAGCTGACAAACAGGATTTACTCGTACGTACTGAGGAACATGGCATTGTTAATCTCACTCAAAAATATGACACACTTTGGGTCGAAGGTTTTAAATGGAGCGCCGACGCATCCCGGATTTATTTTTGGTCAGCAATAAGAGGCACGCTGCAACTGTTTGAAATAACCAATCCCACATCGGCAAGTTCGCAAAGCCGCAAACTGAGACAAATAACCAACGGTGATTTTGATGTTAATGCTATTGTGGGAGAATCCGGTAATAATTTGATTGTTTCCAGGACAGATATGAATCATTCGGCAGAGTTGTATTCTGTTGATATCAGTAATGGCTCCATGAAGCAATTGACCCATGTAAATGATTCTATTTATAACTCGATCGGCATGTGCAGGATTGAAAGGAAGTGGGTAACCACGACGGACGGAAAGAAGATGTTAGTATGGATGATTTATCCCCCGGGTTTTGATCCTTCTCAAAAATATCCAACGCTTCTTTACTGCCAGGGAGGTCCCCAGTCACCGCTGACCCAGGTATATTCCTACCGTTGGAATTTTCAACTCATGGCTTCCCAGGGATATATTGTTGTAGCGCCATGCCGCCGCGGTATGCAGGGATTTGGCACCCGATGGAATGAGCAGGTGAGCAAAGATCACGGCGGGCAGGTTATGAAAGATTATTTGTCCGCTATTGATGCCGCCAGCAAAGAAAAATATGTAGACAAGAGCCGCCTGGGATGCGTGGGCCCAAGCTATGGTGGATATTCATCTTACATGCTCGCGGGTATTCACAACAACCGTTTTAAAACATTCATTGCGCATGATGGCATCTTTGATATGCGTAGCATGTATGGCACAACCGAAGAGATGTGGTTTGTAAACTGGGACTGGGGTGGTCCATACTGGGATAAGAAAAATGCGGCTGCTCAAAAAACATTCTCGCAATTCAATCCCATCAACTATGTCGACAAATGGAACACGCCCATACTCATTATCCAGGGCGGCAGAGATTATCGGGTGCCTATTGAACAGGGGATGCAGGCATTCCAGGCAGCTCAGCTCAGGGGAATAAAAAGTAAGTTGCTATACCTGCCCGATGAGAATCATTGGGTGTTGACTGCACAAAATGCGCTGATCTGGCAACATGAATTTTTTAAGTGGCTTGACGAAACAATTCCTCCACCGGATAAAGCAAAAAAGGGGTTCTAATTGCGTTCACCAAATAATAAGCTGCCGATTCTAACCATTGTGCTTCCTTCCTCAATGGCAATTTTGTAGTCGCTGCTCATGCCGATAGATAAAGTTTGAAGTTTCAGCTTTAAGGTTTCAGGTTGGACGTTGGCTGTTGGATGTTGGCAGTGCTTATCGAAAAGAGCCTTGAGGTAGCGGAATTCACTTCTCACCTTAGACATATTTTCGGTAAATGAAGCCATTCCCATTAATCCGCAAATCCGCACATTAGCCATTTGAAAGGATCGGATAATAGCATCAGTCAATTCAGTTTCATCCATTCCAAATTTGGTTTCTTCCTGCGCGATATGGACCTGTAACAGGCAATCTATGATGCGGTTGTTTTTTATAGCCTGCTTATTTATTTCATACAACAGCTTTAAACTGTCTACTCCCTGGATTAAAGAAATGAAAGGTGCGATATATTTTACTTTATTGCTTTGCAAATGGCCAATAAAATGCCACCTGATATCGGTTGGCAATTGGGCTTGCTTCTCCACAAGTTCCTGGACATAGTTCTCGCCGAAATCCTTCTGCCCTAGTTCATACATCTCTTTAATATCGGCAACCGGTTTGGTTTTTGAAACAGCAACGAGTGTTGTATTGGTGGCACTTAATTCTTCGATGATCTCCCGATATTTTTCTGTATTAACCGCCATCTTATTTACAAACTTAGCCCCCTAAATAAAAATATGCCCATCAGAATCCCTTCATCCGCACATCCGCAATCTGCACATCTGCACATCTGCAAATCCGCAAATCCGTTAAATCCGCCATTATCCTTTAAGAATACTTCTGCTGATCACAATTCTCTGCACCTCGCTCGTTCCTTCATAGATCTGTGTGATTTTAGCGTCGCGCATCAGTCGTTCTACATGATATTCTTTTACAAAACCATAACCACCGTGAATCTGTACAGCCTCAACCGTTGTCCACATCGCTGTTTCCGATGCATACACTTTCGCCATGGAACTGCTGAGGGTATAATCAAGTCCGTGATCTTTTTCCCAGGCAGCTTTCAGGCATAAGAGCCTGGCGGCTTCAATTCTTGTGGCCATGTCGGCGAGCTTAAATGCAATTGCCTGGTGATTCTTAATTTCAGTACCAAAAGCTTTTCTTGTCTTTGAATATTCTTTTGCAAGTTCAAAAGCTCCGCTTGCAATTCCCAACGCCTGGGATGCTATTCCAATCCTGCCGCCGGCAAGCGTTTTCATGGCAAACCTGAAGCCAAAACCATCTTCTCCCACCCTGTTTGCCTTGGGCACTTTTACATCCGTAAACATCACCGTGTGAGTATCACTGCCACGAATACCGAGTTTATTTTCTTTGGCCGCAACAGTAACACCGGGCCAATTTCGCTCGACAATTAATGTATTGATTCCTTTTGATCGTTTGGCTGTATCTGTCTGGGCCATTACCAGGTAAACTGAAGCCGTGCCTCCATTGGTAATCCAGTTCTTGGTGCCATTTAACAAGTAATAATCGCCTTTATCCTCCGCTGTTGTTCGTTGGGATGTTGCATCACTACCCGCTTCCGGTTCACTAAGCATGAAAGCTCCGATGTACAGATCTCCATCCTTTTTACCTTGCGCCAGTGGCGTTAAATACGTCTGTTTTTGTTGTTCGGTTCCGAACTCCTGCAAGCCATAGCACACCAAACTATTGTTTACGCTCATCACCACGCTTGTGCTGGCGTCGATTTTACTGATCTCTTCCATTGCCAGCACATAACTTACTGTATCCAGGCCTGCGCCGCCATATTTCTGATCGACCATCATACCAAGGAAACCCAGGTCTGCAAGCAGCTTAACCTGTTCACGCGGGAATTTTTGATTTTCGTCTCTTTCAATAACTCCTGGCAAACATTCATTCCTCGCAAAGTCGCGTGCGGCTTTTTGAATCATTTGCTGCTCTTCCGACAATTCAAACATCATATAAAATCCATATTTATGTGGGCAAAGATAAGGGAGGGGCAATCAGCAATTTGCCGGATCAACAGGATTGAAAGTCATTCCAATTAACCGCGTTGTCATTAAAAGCAAAAACCGGCGTGGCATGAAGCTTTTTGGCTTAATTTTGCCTCGCATTTTGGACATTAAAACCGGGATAACAATTATATGAAAAAGATCCATATTATTCTGCTTGTATTAGTGGCGGCCGCTATTGCGGTGCTCATTAGTTTTTTAAAGACGGCAACCACCTATGATACCGTTGATACAGCTATTTCCAAACCCGGTAAATTTGTACACCTGATGGCACGACTTGATAAGGGACAGCCTGTCGAATACGACGCTCTGAAAAATCCAAATTACCTGTCTTTCACGGCTATTGATACATTGGGTAAATCGGTGAAAGTTATTTACCATAACCCCAAACCCGACAATTTCGAAATGAGTGAACGGCTTGTCCTGAAAGGAAAATATATCGATGGCTATTTTGATTGTAATGCTATTCAAACCAAATGTCCTTCGAAGTATAAAGACGATATGAAGGCTGCAGAAAAAAATATACAAAAGTCAGAAACGATGAATTAACAACTTAGTTCTTAGTTTAATTCATAACGTTGAATCGTTGGGTTAGCGATAAAAATTATCCCGTCATCTTACATAAATTGAACTTCCCTGATGGATTACATTGGCGAGCATCGTTTACCGGGTCAGCTGGGTCATTTCTTTATCGTCCTTTCATTGGTGGCATCGCTTGTAGCAACATTTTCCTACTTTAAGGCGGCCCGTTCAAAGGAGCTTTCAGATGCTGTTTACTGGAAGAAACTTGCCCGCATATCTTTTATCACGGAAGCGGTTTCGGTAATCGCCATTTTTGCCATTCTGTTTCATATCATCTCCAACCATCTTTTTGAGTATAAATATGCCTGGCAGCATAGCAGCCGGTCGTTGGAATCAAAATATCTTCTCGCATGCTTTTGGGAGGGACAGGAAGGAAGTTTCTTATTGTGGAGTTTTTGGCATTGCATGTTGGGACTCGTATTAGTAAAGACGGGCAAACAATGGGAAGCGCCGGTGATGACGGTAGTAAGCTTTGCACAAGTTTGCCTGGCCACAATGATCGCCGGTATTTATTTCTTTGGAGAAAGACTTGGATCTAATCCTTTTCTTCTGTTAAGAGACTCCGGCGTGCTCGACAACGCTCCCGCAATGCACGTGAATTTTGACATCAATCAAGCAGTCAGGCCGGACTATATGACATCTATCCGGGACGGGAATGACCTCAATCCATTGCTGCAGAATTATTGGATGGTTATTCATCCGCCGGTCTTGTTCATGGGTTTTGCTTCCACATTAATTCCGTTTTCCTTCATTGTTGCTGGTTTATGGACAAAGAAATTCGGAGAAGCATTGAAGCCTGCATTACCATGGTCGCTTTTTTCGATGGCCTTTTTAGGTGTTGGCATCATGATGGGTGCTGCATGGGCTTATGAATCGCTGACATTTGGAGGATACTGGGCGTGGGACCCTGTCGAAAATGCGTCGTTGGTTCCCTGGCTGATTTTAGTGGCCGGCGTACACACGCTCCTTATTTACAAACATAGCGGCCACTCATTACGATCGACGTACCTTTTTCTTTTTCTCTCATTTATTTTTATACTTTATTCCACTTTTCTTACCCGCAGCGGTATCCTCGGTGAAGCATCCGTGCATGCCTTTACGGATTTGGGCATGAATGCACAACTGTACCTTTTGTTGTTTGTATTCACCTGGCTGCCTGCCATCCTTATCGCGAACAGTACAAATCAAAAATTGGTGACTGCAATTAGCGGGTCAGTGTTATTGTTAGCTTCTTATTTTATTCCGTTGCCAGCCATCGCCTTTTTTACCGTATTGGCTGGAATAGGTTTTTTTGTTTACCAGATTCAAACGCAAATTCCAACGGTTACCAGGGAAGAAAGCGGCAGCTCGCGTGAATTCTGGATGTTTATTGGTTCTTTAGTATTCTTTTTGTCAGCTATTGTAATCATCAGCAAGACTTCGCTTCCTGTCATCAATAAGATTTTCAACTTACGGCTTGCGGCCCCGGAAGATGAAGAACTGGCTTATAACCAGATACAGGTTTTTATCGCTATTATCATTGGATTGCTTACCGCAATAACCCAATATCTCAAGTACAAGACTACCACAGGAGCCGCGTTCTGGAAAAAAATATGGATCCCGACAACCGTAGCGGTTATAGCAGCTTCGCTGATTCTTGCTTTTGGAAATATCGATTATGAGAAACATGGGCCAATGTTTCTCGGCGCCATATGGCTGGGCGTTGCTTGTGCAGTGTATGCGATCGTTGCCAATGCTGCCTATATATGGCTCGGGATGAATGGTAAGCTGAAATTATCCGGGGGTTCCGTGGCACATGTTGGATTCGGGATGGTTTTGCTGGGAATCCTGATATCATCTTCAAAAAAAGAAATCCTTTCTCACAATACAAGCGGTATTTCTATTGATTTTGGAAACGAAAGCAAGGAAAAATCAGGCGAAAACCTTACGCTGGTCAAAGGAATGCCTATGAAAATGGGAAAGTATGACGTGACCTATATCAGCGATTCAGCACATCCCAAAAAACAACAGTGGTATTATAATATACACTTTAAAAGCCGCACCGATGATGAAGAATTTACACTAAAACCAAATGCTTTTGTTAATTACAAAGGAAACGAAGGGTTGATGGCTAACCCCGATTCGCGTCACTATTGGAATCACGACGTTTTTACCTATGTGTCGGCACTTCCAAATCCGGAAAAGAACAAAGACACCAGCAGCTTTCAAACTTATAAAGTAAAACCGGGTGACAGCATCTTCTATTCAAAGGGATATATTGTACTCGAGAAAATTACCACAAAAGACAGCATTCCGTTTGCCGCCTTTCAACCTGGTGATAAAGCAACGGTTGCAAGTTTGAAAATCCATTCTTTCAATAAAACAAGTTACAGCGCAGCTCCTTTGCTCATCAACCAAAAGGGGAACTTGTATGGGCTGGCCGACACGATCACATCGGAGGGGCTCATTGTAAGGATCGATGCCATTGCCGCCAATGAAAAAGAGCTCGATATTGGGGTAAAAGAGTCCGGTTCGGTATTGGAATATGTCACTCTAAAGGCGTACAAGTTTCCTTTCATCAATGTCCTTTGGCTGGGTATCATTATTACGGCTATCGGCATTATTATCAGTATGGTAAGGAGAATCCGGCTAAATCGCCTGTAAAATGAAAGTTAAACTTTTGGACCGGACCGCGCGAAAACAGCAGTGTTGTTATTTTTATTGTCTTGTAATTGAGCCGATTTTTTCGCAATTTCGTGACGGCAGTCAGTATGTATTTATCACGTTCCAATAAGGCGTTATTCAGAGCAATTGCAGTGTTGCTTCTTGCACTTTGTTCAGTACGTGCCTTGGCGCAGGTTTCACCCGAATTGCCCGCTACAGATACCACGACACCAATGCCCTCTTACGAGGAAAGGGCTAAAAAATGGGGGCCCAATGATACCATTATTGTAGGCGCCATTTGGTATAACAAGGAAATGCTTTCCACAAAGGAAGAACCCATGGTCTGGGTTTCTAAATTGCCACCGAAGAAGCTTGAGAAATATATTGCTGAATGGACAAGACTTCGTAATGCTGTATATGTTACGTATCCGTACGCAAGAGTGGCAGGCTACACCATTAATGATATTAATGCGAAACTTGCTAATGTCAAATCAAAAAAAGAAAGAAAAGACTACATAAAAACAAGAGAAAAGGAACTTCGAAAAAGCTTTGCCGACCCGCTTTCTAACCTTTCAGTTTACCAGGGTAAAGTATTGATGAAGCTGATCAATCGTCAAACCGGCAACAACTGTTACGAAATAATCAAAGAATATAAAGGCGGCATGAACGCCCGGCTTTACCAAACTGTCGCGTTTTTCTTCGGGAGCAGCCTAAAACAGCAATATGATCTGTCAGATAAAACTGACCGGCAGATTGAAAGCTTTGTCAACGAGATCGATGGGAACTGGTATGGAAATCCGTACCGTACTGCCAATCCTTAAGGAAGACAGAAATCCTTAATTAATGTTTCAACATAGATTTTGCCGGCTTGCCCGTATCGAATATTTTTGCAGCTTCATTTCCACTCATATTTATTAAATGACAGACTCTTTAAGACAGCAACCGTCCAACCCCGACGCTGTTGATGGAAAACTCGATATTCTCGCTATTGGAGTGCACCCCGATGACGTGGAGCTGGGTTGTTCCGGCACGCTTATAAATGAAATTAAAAGGGGTAAGCGCGCAGGTATAGTAGACCTGACACAGGGCGAATTGAGTACGCGGGGAACTGTTGAGACAAGATATAAAGAGGCAGCAGAGGCAGCATCGATCATTGGAGTTGCCGTGCGCGAAAATCTCAAAATGAGGGACGGCTTTTTTAAGAATGATGAGGAGCATCAGTTAAAGCTGATCCGGACACTCCGCAAATACCAGCCGGATATCGTTATTGGCAATATTTTGCATGACCGCCATCCCGATCACGGCCGTGCGGGGCAATTGATCAGCGACGCCTGCTTCCTCTCCGGTTTGGCCAGGATCAAAACGAAAGATGAAAAAGAGCAGCCGCAGGCTAAGTGGAGGCCAAGATATTTTTTGCAGTTCCTGCAGGACTGGTTTCATGAACCTGACTTTGTGATCGACATCAGTGATGTGTTTGAACAAAGAATGAAATCAATCACGGCTTACAGTTCACAGTTTAATGCTGGCAAGTCCAACGACGATGGTCCCCAAACCTATATTTCAACGCCCGACTTCCTGGAAAGCATTGTTGCCCGTGCACGCATGCTTGGTAAGAGAATTGGCGTGAAATACGGAGAAGGTTTTCTAACCGAGAAAAAAATTGGCATAAAGACGCTCGAGGCATTGATACAAATAGAGACTTAATATCATAAGAATAAGTTTTTTCTTACGTTCCTGCGTATTTCTCATTATTTATTACACAATTCACACAATAACAATATTTATAGGCGTTTTATGGGCGTCTTCAGTTACCTTTGCATTGAATTTAAACACAATCGAGCAAATGTCAAGTCCCAAGTTCCCTAAAATAACCCTATCGTTTCATAGTGAATTGAAAAAACGTATCGGCGACTATTTTACACAGTCCGGAAAACAAGTAACAGGAAACTTTAAACTGTACTTCAAAGCAATATTGCTTGTGGTAAGCTTTATAGGAGTTTATACACATCTTGTTTTTTTCACACCCCCCATCTTGCTTGCTATTGCGGAATGTGTTTTAATGGGGTTTCTGACTGCCGCTATCGGCTTCAACGTAATGCACGACGGTGCGCATGGCAGTTTCAGCCCGATTAAATGGGTGAATAACGTGGCTTCGAATGCTGCGAGTTTTTTAGGAGCCAGCCAGTACATGTGGAAAACAAAACACAATGTCATTCATCATACATATACCAATATTCATGGCGTAGACGACGATATTGAAGCGCGCCCATTTTTGCGGCTTTGCGATGAGCAATCGCATTATTTGATACACCGCTATCAGCATTTATATTTTTGGGCTGCCTATTCACTCCTTTACATATATTGGGTTTTCGTCAGTGACTATATGAAATACTTTTCGCTGAAAATTGGGACTACGCGTATCCGGAAAATGACGTCCTCAGAGCATTTCTTTTTTTGGTTTTATAAACTTTCACATGCCTTCTTTTTTGTGGTTCTGCCAATTTACCTGTTGGGCTTTCTGCCGTGGATGATCGGCTTTTTGAGTATGAGCCTCGTGGCAGGATTTGTGCTGAGTTTAGTTTTCCAGCTTGCTCACACAGTTGAGCATACTCACTTTCCTCATCCTGACGAAGCAACCGGAAAAATGAGTGATGAATGGGCAATTCACCAGATAAAAACCACGGCCAATTTTGCGACGAAGAACAAATTTGTAAGCTGGTTTGTCGGCGGCCTGAATTTCCAGGTAGAGCACCATCTATTTCCCAAGATATCTCATATACATTACCCAGAGATAAGTAAGATCATCAAGAAGGCCTGCCAGGAATATGGTATTCAATATATAGAATACAAGAAGGTGAGAAGTGCTGTTGCATCACACCTAGCATTTCTTAAGGCCATGGGCAAGGGACCCACTCAATTTGAAGTTGCACACTAAAACACAGTTTCATTTTCGATAAATTTTAATAACGTCTCCCTACCGGGAGGCGTTGTTTTTTATGCCGGTTAGAATAAATGCTTCACCGTTACTAACCCACTAAAACTTATTTTTACAGTTCAATTTTGTCTTATGGCGAAAGTTAACGTGGGCATAGTGCAGATGAGCTGTACAAATAACAAGCAGGCAAACCTGGATAAAGCAATTGATAAGGTAAAAGAGGCTGCCTCAAAAGGCGCACAAATAGTTTGCCTGCAGGAACTCTTCACGTCGCTGTATTTCTGTGACGAAGAGGATTACGATAATTTCAGGTTGGCCGAGCCGGTGCCCGGTCCATCCACTGATGCGCTTAGCAAGATCGCCAAGGAAAGTGGCGTTGTCATCATAGCTTCATTATTCGAGAAAAGAACGCAGGGTCTCTATCATAATACGACTGCCGTGATTGACGCTGATGGAACCTTCCTGGGTAAATACAGGAAGATGCATATCCCCGATGACCCATCCTACTACGAAAAATTCTATTTCACACCAGGCGACCTCGGATACAAAGTATTTAACACGAAGTTTGCCCGAATTGGAGTGTTGATATGTTGGGATCAATGGTATCCTGAAGCGGCCCGCATTACTGCCCTGATGGGGGCACAAATACTATTCTACCCCACGGCTATTGGTTGGGCCACTTCGCAGGATGAAGCGACCAATACGGAACAATATAATGCATGGCAAACTATCCAGAGAAGTCATTCGGTAGCAAATGGGATACATGTGGTAAGTGTAAACCGCGTAGGATTTGAGCAGGAAGGACGAATGAAATTTTGGGGAGGTTCGTTTATCACGAATCCGTTTGGCAGCATCATTTGTAAGGCCTCGCATGAAAATGAGGAAGTTCATGTAGAAGAGCTTGACCTCGAGAAGACAGAAAGGTACCGCACTCACTGGCCATTCCTGCGCGATCGCCGCATAGATAGTTATCAGCAGATCACAAAAAGATATATCGACGAGGAACCGGCAATGAGCTAACTCTCACGAAAAAAAATTTCTTACTTTCATTAATCTATTGTGAGACTTAAGAAACCAAACTCTACAGGAGAAATGGATACCAACCCAGCCAATATCAAAGAATTTTCCAATTCGCCTGCTTCGCAACTAACAAACCAGTCTGCTGGTTCTTCGGACCTTACTTCTTTTCGGCTCACGGATTTTACTCCTAAGCAACTTGGCTATTATTTCCCGGCAGAGTTTGCTCTGCATGTTGCGACCTGGTTAAGCTGGCCACACAAGGAAGCCTCATGGCCCGGCAAAATTGACACAGTCTTCCCACACTATGCACAGTTTGTTAAAGAACTTACTAAGGGTGAAATTGTCCGGATAAATGTGGCTAGCAAAATGATGCAGCAGTTTGCTACGATGCACCTGGAAAATCAGCACGTTGACTTAAGCAAAGTCGAGTTTTTTATTCACCCCACCGACGATGCCTGGTGCCGCGATCACGGACCGGCATTCCTTGTGAATCCAAAGGCGGATTTTAAAAAGGTAATCGTCGACTGGGGTTATAATGCATGGGGCAATAAATATCCGCCATACGACAATGATGATATTGTTCCAACTTTAATAGGCAACACGTTTAACACGCCGGTGTTCAAGCCAGGAATTATAATGGAGGGAGGAGCTATTGAAGTCAACGGAGCAGGTACGCTGCTTACGTCTACATGCTGTCTTTTAAACCCCAACCGGAATCCTGGGTTAGGTCAACAGGAAATTGAAGATTATCTGGTCAATTACTATGGTGTAGAACAAATATTGTGGATCGATGAAGGTATAATCGGGGATGACACAGATGGCCATATTGATGATACTGTGCGTTTTGTAAATGCCGATACAGTGCTGACTGTCATAGAGGCAAGCAAGGATGATGAAAATTTTGATTTACTTAAAAAAAACCTCGTTCAACTCACAAAGATGCGGCTGTTGAATGGAAAGCAGCTGAACATTGTTGAATTGCCGATGCCCGATCCGGTGATCTGGGATGGACAACGCTTACCGGCTTCTTATGCGAACTTTTATATCTCCAACAGATCCGTTGTCGTGCCTACCTATCGATGCGATAGCGATGAAAAGGCATTAGAAATAATCCAGGGTTGCTTCCCCGACAGAAATGTAATTGGCATTGATTCCACTGACATTATCTGGGGACTTGGAAGTTTTCATTGCCTTAGCCAACAGGAACCTGCCATATAGGTTTTAGGGCAAATTCCCTCTATGCATAATTCATTTAGAAATCTGCGAACAGATTGATTTGGATTTTCCTAACTTGCACAGCTTTTTCAAAATATAAAGATGACCGATTTCTCGAATTTTGACCCTAACGTAGTCAGTAATCCCAACAACAACATATTTGGCCTCCCAACTTCGGAAGAGGATGCACGGGTTATTATTCTCCCGGTTCCCTGGGAAGTTACGGTAAGCTACGGATCGGGCACTGCGCGGGCTCCGGAAGCGATTTTGAAATCGAGCCTGCAGGTGGACCTGTTTGATCCAGATCTGCCTGAAGGGTGGAAGCAAGGGTATTATATGAGGCCAATAGACCGCAAATTGCTCATGAAAAGTGATTACCTGCGTAAGGAGGCTGAACTATATATTGATTATATCTCCCGCGGCGAGGACGTAAGTGCCAACCAGTTTATGTACAAAACGATGAAAGATGTAAATGAGGGTGGCATTTTTTTAAATAACTGGGTATACGAACAAACCAGGGTCTTATTGGAAAAGGGAAAGCTGGTTGGACTATTAGGTGGTGATCATAGCGTGGCATTGGGGTTTTTTAAATCGATCGGGGAAAAACACGGTGACTTTGGAATTTTGCAGATTGACGCTCATTGTGACCTTCGTGAAGCCTATGAGACATTTAATTATTCCCACGCCAGTATCATGTACAATGCCCTTTCGCAGATACCTCAAATAAGCCGGGTGGTGCAGGTCGGTGTTCGCGATTATGGTGGCGACGAATGGGAGTATATAAAGAACAGCGGTTATAAGGTAATAACCTATTTTGACAAGGAAATAAAATCGCGGCAGTTTGAAGGCGATTCCTGGAAACGTATTGCCGAAGAGATGGTGAGTAAATTACCGCCATTGGTTTACATCAGTTTCGATATTGATGGGCTTGACAGAAAACTTTGTCCTCATACGGGAACACCTGTACCGGGAGGATTTGAAACCGAAGAGGTTTTTTATGTTTTCCGGAAAGTGATTGAAAGCGGAAGGAAAATTATTGGATTCGACCTGTGCGAGGTTGGTATAAGTGACAGCGACTGGAATTCTAATGTGGGTGCCCGGGTTTTGTTTAAGCTGTGCAATTTGTTATTGGAGAGCAATAGCTCAAAGTCCTGAGCCCCGAACACCATGCAAAAATTTGAGCTGATTTTAATCAATGAAAAGATAAAGCAGTATGGATTATTCGCTTTATTAATTATCCTCTTCAACTGTTTTGTGTTTGCCTACCTGGCGGTTACGAGGAGCGAAATAAGATTTAGATGTATCGGCGTGGTAACCTGGATATTCGCTCTTTTTGTTATCCAGCATTTTGCAAAAAAGAGAGGAAAGGATTTTAGTGCTGAAGGTGGGTCTATTTTAATAATCATTGCGGTATACCTGAGCTTCCAATACTGGTGGCCTGCGGCGGTCATGGTGATCCTGGCAATTCTCTATATTATCTCAATTCGCCAATTCATCCTATCAGTGAATGCAAGCCATATTATTTTTCCTTCCTTTCCGAAAAGAATCATTCAATGGAACGAACTTAATAATGTCATGATGAAAGACGGTTTGCTTACACTGGACTTTAAAAATAATAAACTCATACAAGTATTTATAAACAAGGATAGAAACGATCATGATATTGATGAAAGTGATTTTAACGATTTTTGCAGAAGACAATTAAACGTTACCTCCGGAGTTTTATAATCTTATTTTTAATTAAGATGGTTTCAGCAGCTTTATGAATCTTAAGCATTCACCATATATTCTCTTTTCCGATGGCAACGGAAACATTTTCGAAGACACGTCTCTTTTTGTGACGGGCCGAAGCGGATGGGATGCCTTGCCGGTACCTGCAGAGGAATGGATTGAATTGCCTGACGGCGGATCGTTATACGAATTGCCCGGCCGAAAGGGAATCGGCATTGATGTAAAGACCGGCGAAATGCGGCTATGTGAAAAAGGATGGGCCGTGGCCGCGTTCATACCCCCGGCTCATACGGGATATTATCTCTCAGCCTATGAAGCAGAAGCGGGTGCCCCGACGTTGCCCTTATTTTGTTATACCGCAGTGGGATGGGATAGCGATAAATTTTACGTTCCCGCTACCAGGATCGAACCCGATATCCGACAAGACTGCGCAGGATATGATCAAAAAAAAGTCGAATCCGGGGTTAGCCAAATGCTGCAGGCTTATCCACATAATCGCCTGGTAAATCACCTCGCGAATAATTGTGCGCTCACATATCATTGCCCGGCAGCAAGAAATTATTTTTTGGGCCGCTGGGAATGTCCTATACCGGTCTCCCCTGCATGCAACGCAAATTGTGTGGGCTGCATTTCGCTACAGCCGGATGAAGAGTCTATCGTGTCGACACAGGATCGCCTGGCTTTCAAACCGACCGTAGAAGAAATTGTTGAATACACCGTTTCACATTTGGAAACAGCTCCCTACCCTATTGTGAGCTTTGGCCAGGGTTGCGAGGGAGAACCACTGCTGATGTGGGAAACAATTGCTCAGGCAATAAAAGAAATTAGGAAGCACACTACTAAAGGCAGCATCAATATCAATACAAACGGGTCACGGCCAGATGCCGTAAGAGTATTATGTGAAGCTGGTTTGGATTCCATACGCGTGAGCACTAACTCGGCGCGGCGCGAAATATACATGCCTTATTACCGGCCCAACAATTATGGCTTTGAAGATATTGTTGAAAGTCTAAAAATCGTGAACGCATTTGGCGGATGGACTTCCATTAACTATTTTGTTTTTCCGGGAATGACCGATAATATAGAAGAGTATGAGGCATTGAGAGCACTAATTAAAGAAACCGGCTTGAAAATGATCCAATGGCGCAATTTTAATATTGATCCCGACTGGTATTTAGGAAAGATTGGTATTACCGACGCGGGTGAGTGCATGGGCATTAAACAACTACAAGAATTAATAAAAGAAGAATTTCCTGGTTTGAAGTTTGGCTACTTCAACCCGCCGATAGAGCGGATCAGGGGAAGGTTTGAAATGGATTTTGCCCACCATTAAAAGGGTAAGTGAATGCTGTATCAAAGTGAGTCAGCTATTTTAACAAAATGAGCACTCCTGTCAATTTTTCTTTGTATAATATTGCACGGTCTCAAAATTTTATCTTATTACCATGATCATCAAATTCAAACTCATTCTGCCCGTTTTATTCAGTCTTGTGTACACAACCCAACTCCATAGCCAACAACAATCTCTAAAAAAATTTGAGGGCTATTACCAGTTTACAAATGACACAGCCACCTATCTACACATTACTTCAAAAGGAAATAATTTAATTCTCCATCAATTATGGGACGGAAAAGAAATAAATTTTGAACGCAAATCTGAATTTGAGTTTTTTAACGGTGAAAACTCATTCCCCCTTAAATTCAGTAGTGATCAAAATGGAAGCATTACCCGAGTTCTTGCATTTGACAGGGACCTGTGGAACAAAGTAAAAGATTATAAACCTGTAGTCGACAAAGAGATTCATTTAACTCCTGATCAATTAAACCAGTTCCAGGGAAAATACACATTTCAATTTGAAAAAGGCAAAGATTCTTACATGCAAATTACCGCTGCGAAAGATCACATCACACTTAAACAATTATGGGACGGAAAGGAAATAAATTTTGTACCTAAATCAAACGTAGAATTTTTTTGTAAAGAACAATCATTTCCGTTGAAATTTGTTAAGGACAATAAGGGAAATGTCATACAGGTTCTTGCATTCAATAAGGACCTGTGGCAAAAAGTTAATAAATAAATGTTTTGAGGATAGGTACCGTGACATTGACGTTTAAAACCTGAGGTTTACCGTTTAAGGTTTTCGGCTTTTCGAAATAGCAGAAATAAAAAAGGAAGCAACAAAAGTTGCTTCCGGAACCAACTGCGTCATTCATTAGCACTTCCCTGCGCATTCGGTAGAGACCGCTGTTGCAGAACGTTAGCCAATCTTCCGCTAATACTAATCAAAAGAAGCAAGAGACTTAACCACGTAAATACGGGGCTTAACATTAAGTGCCATGTTTTATCAATTATAACGAGTCAAAGGAATCACATTGTTTTCACAGCGTGAAATGCAATCGACGAGGGGCAATAAAGTCTATATCAAATCATGATTTAATACTATAAACCCTCCGTTTCCAGTCAGGAAACAACGCAAATTTGTCTTGAAAGAGCCCGTCTGGCTATTCGTCGGCGAAAAGAAGCCGCCCATGGGTTTCATTTTGCTGCCCGCGACGGGTTGCATAATATTGCGTGTGCAAGCACAGAGTTTATACAGCAAGCCAATCGTTGTGATGGTACACATACTGGTATGGGCAGTTTTCGGTCTTGCTATTTTTTACTATCAGCCGGTAATTTCTGATTTCGAAATCCCATTCCAGTTCTGGATAAAGCAAACCCTGGAGCTAAGCTTGTTGGTAATAACCTTCTATCTGAACGCATTCTTGCTTGTTCCCAGGTTACTGTTGAGAAATCGCAGGGCGTACTATTTTATGATAGTTGTTGGAATTGTAATTGCCATTCTATTTGCTAACAGACGGCTGGATAGAAGCTACGCGGAATTTCAAGGGCATCGTATGTTTCAGGGGCAGCATAAATTAAGGCCCCCTGGTCCGCCCATATTTATACCCGGTGCACGAGGGGGTTTAGGAGTAACGCTTACCGTCGCGATTACTTCGCTTGTGGTTGGCATCAGCACGGCCATCTCTGTCATACAAAAGTGGCAGAAGGATAACCAGGAACGCAAAGAACTTGAAAAAGATAAGGTAACCTCTGAGCTTTCATTCCTGAAGGCCCAGATCAATCCGCATTTCTTTTTTAATACCTTAAATAATATCTACGCGCTAACGACGGTTGATCCCAGGATCGCGGGTGAGGCGATTCACCAGTTATCTAAAATGATGCGTTATCTCCTCTACGATACCCAACAGGGCGATAACATGCTTAGCCAGGAAATTGCCTTCGTGAAGAATTATATCAGCCTGATGAAACTACGCCTGACCGATGCCGTAAAGATAAATTTAGATACACCCGCCCACCTGCAGGATGTGCCGCTGGCACCGATGATCTTCTTGCCATTTGTGGAAAATGCCTTTAAGCATGGCGTAAGCGCGACACGGCAGAGCTACATAGACATTAATGTTAACCAAAAAAATAAAGTGCTTGATCTGACTGTAAGTAATTCGATAATGAAGGATAATGGAGTAAGCTTAGATACCAATAGCGGCATTGGGCTGGTAAATACCCGACGCCGGCTCGATCTGCTCTATCCGGGCAAGTACAAACTGGATATCAATGAGTCGAATGCCGCCAGTGATTATACGGTTCACTTAGTTCTCGATCTGTCATGAAACTTAATTGTATCGCCGTTGATGACGAGCCGCTTGCGCTTGGACTTGTTTGCAAGTTTGTTGAACAAACCCCATTTCTAAATCTTGTGGGGCAATATCCGAGTGCAGTGGAAGCACTTAAGGCCATACTTGCGCAGAAGATTGACCTGATTTATCTCGATATCCAGATGCCCGATCTGAACGGGATCGAACTGGCAAGGGTTGTGGGCGTAGGCCAGGAAAAACCGCGCATCATTTTTACCACGGCATTCGAAAAGTATGGAGTCGAAGGTTATAAAGTAGATGCCCTGGATTACCTGCTAAAGCCTTTCAACTACGAGGAATTTTTAAGAACAGCTACCAAAGCCCTTTCTTATTTCGAACTTATTAACCGACCGGTGCCTGCTGAGCATGCAAATGATCAGTACTTATTCCTGAAAGTGGAATACCAATGGGTACGGATAGCACTGGATGACATTTTGTATATCGAAGGTTTGAAAGATTATGTAAAGGTGCACCTGAAGAACGATGAAAAGGGTGTGTTATCTCTCACCAGTCTAAAGGAACTCGAAGAAAAACTTCCTTCGCGCCGGTTTATGCGGGTACATCGTTCTTTTATCGTGGCATTGGATAAGATTACTTCGATGACTAAAAACTCGCTACAGATCGGCAAAAAAACTATTGCTGTAGGAGATCAATATAAAGACGCTTTTAACCAGTTTGTAGGAAAGTGGATGTAAAAATGAATAATGACTAATGAATAATGAGTAGCCCGTACGCGATGCTCATTGTTCATCACTGATCACTCATCAATCATAAACAACTTCTATGTTTAAAAACTATTTAAAAACCGCCGCCCGTAATCTTTGGAAGCACAGAACTTTCTCTTTCATAAACATTGTCGGCTTAACAGTTGGATTAACCAGTTTCATACTCATTGCATTGTTCATTTTTGATGAACTAACTTTTGACAGGCTTCATAAGAATGCTGATAACATTTACCGTTTAGTTGAAAGCAAAACATCTGCCGAAGGTCAGACTACCAAGCGGGCAGGCACCGGACTGCAGGTTTCGGAACGAGCAAAAACCGGATTTCCTGAAATACAGGAAGTGGCGCGCATTTCGAAATTTTGGCGTCCCGATATCAGAACGGGTGACAATTCGGCCAACCTTTTCCATGAGGATTATATAGCAGCTAATCCCGGCTTTCTCAAGGTCTTCAGTTTCCCATTAATATACGGTGACAGGAACACTGCATTAACAAAACCCCAATCCGTTATCCTTACAGAAGCAACAGCTAAAAAATTCTTTGGCACATCAGACGTCGTCGGAAAGTCATTATTCTTCGACAATGATTCCGTTCCGTATAAAGTAACTGGCGTTCTTAAAGACTTTCCGGTTAATTCAAGCATTTCATTTAATCTCCTTGTGTCAGAAATTTCTGTTGCCATGCATTTTGCAGACGACTGGACGTCGGGGGCCTTTGCAACCTATTTCTTACTTAATAAGAATGCTGACATCATTGCGTTAAATCGGAAACTGGACAACCTTATCGCTGCCAATCATAAAGCTGATCCGGGTGAGAAAAACCAGGTACAGTTACAGGCATTGAAAGATGTACATTTTTATTCGAATGATATCGAGGGCAATTCCGGCAAAAAGGGAAATATTTCTTACATCTATGTTTTTTTAATCGTTGCCAGCTTCATAATATTTATTGCGTGCATCAATTACATGAATCTTTCTACTGCGCGGTTTACGAACAGGGGAAAGGAAATTGCCGTGCGCAAAGTTTCAGGTGCATCGAGAGCAACCCTCGCAAAACAATTTCTTACTGAAGCATTGCTGGTAACTATTCTTTCTGTTTTTCTTTCGCTTGCGCTTGTATTTTTTTTATTGCCTGCCTTTAATTCGTTTACGGGAAAAAGCCTCAGCCTCGGTATTCACACCGACTTCCGGATATGGCTGGGAATTATCTTGACCATCGTCATTGTTGCCTTATTGGCGGGTCTTTATCCTGCCTTATTTCAGTCGGGTCTTAATCCCCTGGCGCTGTTAAAAAGTAAAATTCAATTAGGAAAGGGCAATATCTCTTTGCGTCGTTCGCTGGTTGTTTTTCAGTTTGTGATTTCAATCGTACTTATTGCTGCCACCATTATTATTTACGAACAAATGCAATATGTAAATAAAAAAGATATGGGTTTTGACAAAGACAAACTCCTGGTGATCGATATCAACGCGGGAAATATACGCCGTAGCGGTGCCGCAATAAAAGCTGAATTTGGAAAGCTGCCGCCAGTTAAATCGGTTTGCGTTACGTCGACGGTCCCGGGCGCCTGGAAACCTATTCCGATTGTAAAAGTCAATACGGATAACAGCAATCCCGCCAGCGGCAAAGACATGTATTACTTTGCGGTGGATAATCAATTTCTTTCAACATATGATATTAAATTATTAAAAGGCAGGAACTTCTTTTCATCAGGCAATGCAGATTCTTCTTCGGTCCTTATCAATGAAACTGCTGCAAAAGAGCTTGGCATAACGGATGCGGCGAATCAACCCATAACAATTCTTTCCGCAAAAACCGCGGGGGACAGTCGTTCCGCAGTTGAGAAGCCTTTTACCTTAACCGTTGCAGGCATAGTGAAAGATTTCAATTTTCAGTCGTTACACGAGCCCCTTGCCCCCATGGTAATTGGTTTTGAAAGGGACCTTGTTATGAATTTTGGCTATTTTACCGTGAAACTTACCGGCGGCGATTTCGAAGGCACGCTAAAAAAAATGAATGCGATTCTTCAAAGTGTGGAGCAGGATCACGTTTTTGAATATCATTTCCTGGATCAACAATGGGACTTGCTTTACAGGGAAGATAAGATAAGACAAACTATTTTTCTGGTTGTTGCGCTGCTCGCCATCTTCATAGCGGCGTTAGGATTGTTAGGTCTTACCATTTATGCAGCAGAACAACGTGTAAAAGAAATCGGGATACGCAAAGTATTGGGGGCAAGTGTTGGCGGCATTGTGCTTATGCTTTCAAAAGACTTTTTAAAGCTGGTGCTTATTGCAGCCGTGATTGCAATCCCGGTTGCCTGGTTTTATATGAATAAATGGCTCGAAGATTTTGCCTACAGGATAAGTATTAACTGGTGGGTTTTTGCTTTGTCTGCAGTGGTGGCAGTCATAATTGCTATGGCAACAATCTGTTTGCAGGTAGTAAAAGCTGCAATTGCTAATCCGGTGCAGTCATTGCGAACGGAGTGAGGCAATACAACCTTCACACAGGCTGATATTAAGGCTTGTTAAAGTCGTCTGCGAATGCGAAGCGCGGAGCAGGAGGTTTATGACTTGGGATCCAATTGAATTACAGTTGAAATAAGATTATCGCGAGGACGACGAGTGTGAAAACAAGCACTACACACGGCAATCGCCGGGAAACTGAATGATACAGAATTTAAATATTTCATCTTTAACAACGCAGCTTTGTAAAAGTTGCTGCCAGTTAGCTGGTGAAACTGCTGCCACCCTTATTAAGATCAGAAAAACTCTCTTACCTTCGCCTCCCTTTAAAATTATTGTCACACGTCAATGCGGGCAGAAGCGTCAAGAACGGTAAAGTTAGCGTTGCCGATCATCATTGGTGAGCTGGCGCAAATGGCGCTTCATATTATTGACACCGCCATGGTTGGCGCCATCAGCTATAAGCAACTTGCTGCTGCTGCCCTGGTGATTAATGCCATGAATATTCCGTTCGTAATTGGCATAGGCATGACTATTTCCGTTTCGCAAATGGTGTCAATGGCACATGGCAGACGCGATGGTCAATTGGTTTCGCATTATTTCTTCAACGGCTTTGTCCTCTGTGCCGCAACTGCGATTGTTATTTCGCTGTGTTTGATTTTTGGAAAGAACATCCTGCTGCATCTGGACCAGGATCCTGAGGTTGCCCGGTTTGCATTGCCCTTTATGCAGTTGATGGGCCTATCCATTATCCCCATGCTACTTTTCATGACGCTTAAGCAATTTACCGACGGCCTGGAATACACACGAAAGGCAATGCTCATTTCATTATTGGGAATGCCAGTCAATATATTATTGAACTGGCTATTTATCTATGGCAATTGGGGCTTTCCGCGACTGGAGTTGGCAGGGGCCGGGTGGTCCACACTGATAACACGAACCCTAATGTTTTTATGTCTGGGTCTGATCATCTTCAGGCAATCGACATTCAGCGAGTATATAGACGCAAGACACCAGCAATGGAAGCTTCGCCGAAAAACACTTCGGGAACTATTATACATCGGCATTCCCAGCAGTTTGCAGATCGGGATGGAAGCCGGTGCTTTTGCGGTCTCAGGAATATTGATCGGCACCATTAGCGCCGTCGCGCAGGCTTCTCACCAGATTGCTTTAAGCTGCGCATCGTTCACGTTTATGGTTTCCATGGGCCTGGCACAAGCCGGATCCATTCGCGTAAGCAATGCATATGGGCGCAAAGATTGGTTGAAGATATCAGCCATTGGCAGGAGCACATTGATAGTTGCGGTCATGTACGGAACTTTTTGTGCGATAATGTTTGGAGTATTTAGAAACCAGCTTCCAAAATTTTTCAATACTAACCCAGATGTGCTTAGTATGGCTAGCCTGCTCATTGTTTTCGCCGCCATTTTCCAAATATCAGATAGCACCCAGGCGATCGGCGCGGGTTTACTGCGTGGCATCAAGGACGTGAAATACCCGACTGTCATGATAACGATTGCTTATTGGGTAATTGGCTTACCATTGGGTTATGTGCTCGCATTTGTCTTTAAAATGTCTACGTCGGGAATTTGGATCGGCCTGATCACTGGCCTGACGCTGGCTTCATTGTTCCTGATCCGCCGCTTTCTAAAAATGATCACGCTAAACAGCGCCCCTAAGGTGATAATTGACTCGCCTGGTGCAGTTGAGATTAATGAGGACCCTAAACAAAAGCAGGCCACCAATCGGTGACCTGCTAAGCGAAATCATGAAAGAAATAATTACTGCGGAGAAAGATTAACCTGTGCGCGGATTTCTCCATCAGGATAAGTTGCCGTGTGCAGGTTATAATACACCTTTCCTGCTAACAACGCACTATGCAAATCTGAAGAAGCAGTGATCGTATCAGCAGTAGAACCTGATGCTCCATTCGTAACTATAGGAATGTCCTGAAGTGGTGTCGCGGTTTCACCCGCCGCTGCCGGACCATGAAAATGTGCCACCGTTACATCACCGGTAAGCCCTGTCCATGTGATAGAATACATCAATTGTTTAGAAAGGGTATCGTAAGTTCCCGTCAATGTAGCTGTACCAGCGGATGTCGTTGCTGGCACTTCCTGGTCAGCACCGGCAGTCCCGGAAAGATTATACTTCGCTTTCGGATTCTTGATGTCATCATCATCTTCCTTATCGCATGACGAAATAACCATTGTTCCTGTAATAGCAAGAGCAGCCAGCGAAGTCATGAAAATGTTCCTGAAATTTCTAGTTTTCATAATTTACAATTTTTCGGATGAATGTATTTTGACATAGAAGATTCAAAAACGTTACCAACAATTGTTTGAGTGAAATAAAAATCATTATGGTGTAGACCAGCTTAAATTTCATTTCTCACAAATCGGTCTTATTATGCTGTAACTGACAGATTAATGCGCAGCAAAAACCCTCTCGTTTTTCCGGCTTCACGTCGGGATAATATTAAGGAAAAACACATGGTAAAAAAGATGTGCAAATTAGTCTACAATAAACCGGTTAGTTTTAGTGTTTTGGCTGCCTGGGATGTCATTATTAAAACAAAGCACCATTATTTAACAATTACTCGTATCAAACATTAACATTTCCTAAATGATGTTTCAGGCAAGTTGTTACAGCTTTGTACCGTTAATACACAGATGTGAAGAACTAGCGCTGTGACAGGGAATTATCAAAATGTAGATTTGTATGAATAACGCTTACGCTATGTCTGCATCCTTTGAGGCCAGGAAAAATTCGCGGGCCACTATGATTACTATTGGCTTTGCAGGTTTGATGGGATTGCTGATGTTTTATTGGACCTGGTCAATTCCGATCATTATTCCCCCGGTTACTGATCCGGGCATTTTGGTAGAGTTGAACTTACCTGAAGAGCCAGAGGTTTTTGCCAAAGCAGCCGGGGGCGGCGGAGGCGGCAACCCTGTGCAAGCAACGGGAGAAAAAGGAACAGCCCATGCTCCACCACAACCAGGAACTAATGATGATGCAAAAGATATTGAAGAAGACGAAACCGAAAAAGAGACACCGCCTATTTTAAAACCTGTCAATCCCAAGCCGACAGCGACAAAGATTAATGAGAATAAATCGATAGTAAAAACTGAACCGAAAGTTGAGCCTTTACCCCCGGCACCACAAAAACCAAAAGCAGTGCTGGGCAAAACAACCGGCGGAACCAGCAATGGCGGTGGTGCAGCCGAAAATTATGATCGCGCCGGGGGCACAGGTAAGGGTAGCGGAGTGGGCAAAGACGATGGATTTGGTGGTGGCAGCGGAACAGGGACCGGCGGTGGTAATGGTTCGGGAAACGGACCAGGAAATGGACCGCGGGTCACGAAAGGAGATCGAAGAATTGTTGCGAGTTATTCATTTCAGGGAGATCTTGATAAAGCTACCATTTATGCAGATGTAAAAGTTTCCCCGGATGGTATAGGGACCTTTGAAAATTTTGCACGCGGCTCCTCTTCTACCACTTCTGCCTATCGAACTGCAATCGTTCAGTACCTGAGGAATATCAAATTCAATAAATCAGATCACGAATCAACCGTGACAGTTCAATTTAATTTCAGAGTAAACGGATGACAGTAACGTTGTAATATGTATAGTGCCACGTCTCCCTAATGTGGCACTATTTTTTTATGCTTTCACTATTTTTGTTTTGATGAATGAGAGAATATCCGTGGTTCGGGGTGATATTACCAGGATGCAGGTCGACGCTATTGTCAACGCTGCTAACTCCTCATTAATGGGTGGCGGCGGAGTTGATGGCGCTATTCACCGAAATGGTGGACCGGCCATTTTGGAAGAATGCAAAATGATCATTGCGCGACAGGGCAGTTGTAAAACTGGTGAAGCAGTAATAACCACAGCAGGCAACTTGCCGTCCAGGTTTGTAATTCATACGGTGGGCCCGGTATGGAACGGTGGTAAAAGCAATGAAGAGGTAAACCTCGCAAACTGCTACATAAACAGTTTAAGGCTTGCACTTGAAAATAATGTACAAACGATCGCTTTCCCAAATATCAGCACCGGCATATACGGCTATCCAAAAAAGGACGCAGCACAAACAGCCGTTGAAGCAGTGTCTTCATTTCTTCACTCCGACCCGGCAATGACAAAACTGTATTTTGTTTGCTTTGATGAAGAGAACTATTTTATCTACCAAAACATAATTGGCTCATATGCCATTGATCCATGAATTACCGGCAAACAATCAATTATTTGTTCACCCGACTGCCGATGTTTAGCAGAATTGGCCTCGCTGCTTATAAACCAGATTTGACCAATACAATTCGTTTATGTGCTTCGCTCGGTAATCCGCAAACAAAGTTCAAATCGGTACATATTGCCGGCACAAACGGAAAAGGTTCTGTCAGTCATATGCTCGCTGCTGTGTTGCAAAGGGCCGGATATAAGACAGGGTTGTACACTTCTCCCCATCTTAAAGATTTCCGGGAAAGAATTAAAGTAAACGGTGAGATGATCAACGAAGAATTTGTAGTTGAATTCACTGAAAATGTCATACCCCTTATAGATGAAATAGATCCCAGCTTTTTTGAGATTACAGTCGCGATGGCATTTGAATACTTTGCGCGGCAACAAGTGGACATTGCCGTTATCGAAACAGGACTGGGCGGAAGATTAGACAGCACTAATATCATTATACCAGAGCTTTCAATCATCACCAATATTGGTTGGGATCATACCAATATACTCGGCGATAGCCTTGAAAAGATTGCCATGGAAAAAGCAGGCATCATCAAGGACCGGGTTCCTGTTATTTTAGGCGAGGTGATAAAGGAGACATTGCAAGTGTTTGAAAGAATTGCCGGAGAAAAAAAAGCTCCTCTTGTGATAGCTTCCCAAAAGCGACATGTCATGGGATGGAAGTGGGAAAAGAATGAGCTGATCGCGGAGGTGGCTGAAGAACATAACACCGACCATAAAGTTTATCATCTTGATCTACCAGGATTATATCAACTAAAAAATTTGTTGACCGTGCTTGAAGCCTGCAGCCAGCTGCAATCGAAAGGTTATAACATTGACATAAGAGCCCAAATGGATGGCTTGAAACATTCTAAAACAGATACGGGACTTCACGGAAGATGGGAAATTATACAGCATTCACCATTGGTTGTGCTTGATGTGGCACATAACGAAGATGGCGTAAAACAGGTGCTTGAGCAAGTTGAAGTCACCGATCATAATGAGCTACACGTAATACTCGGAATGGTTAAGGACAAAGAAACTGAACGCGTATTAAAACTATTTCCGAAAACAGCGCAATACTACTTTACCCAGGCTCAAATTCCGCGTGCTCTTCCTGCTGAATCCTTGCACGATAAAGCCGCCGCTTGCGGGCTAAATGGTAAATCTTACCCGGATGTTAATACTGCATTGACCGAAGCAAAACTTAGCGCAGATCCGAAGGATATGATACTTATATGCGGAAGTGTTTTTCTTGTAGGAGAGGTGAATTAGAAGGATGCTGGATACTGGATGCTGGATACTGGTTGCTAGAATCCAGTATCCAGTATCTAGTATCTCAACTCCCCCATTCTTTCCAGCGCATACAGCATGCAGGTCAGGTGCATCGCCTGGACGATCTTGTTTCCCCTGATCATTTGTTTCAGTTCACTGATGGAGACAAGTTCGATGTCGATTTCCTCATTATGATCCAGCTGTTGGGATGACGTTTTCTTCCCGCCTTTAGCGAGAAACATATGCATCAGGTTATTGTTTGTGGAAGGGTTGGCGGACACCTGCCCCAGATATTCGTATGAATCAAACGTATAACCGGTTTCCTCCAGCAATTCCCTTTTAATTGCTTCTTCCAACCCCGGGTCGGTATCGTCCACGCAGCCGCCGGGAATTTCGATGCACACTTCACCAAGCGCATGCCTGTATTGACGTTCAAGTATCACTTTTCCGTCATCGGTAAGGGCCAGTGCTGTTACCCATGTTGGAAATTCGTATACATAATAGGGATTTACAATTTTGCCTCCGGGCGTCTCACAAACGTCCTTTCTAACCTTAAACCAAAGATCGCTGAAGAGATATTCGGATGAGAGAATTTTCCAGTTCATTATTGATCTAAGTTTTGAAATCTGAATGGTAAATAAAACCCCGTAGTGCATAAGCAAAACGGGGTTGGCGGACGGTATTAGAATTATTTTTTCAGACTGTCAGCTTTTTTTGTGCTATCCTTCACCGAGTTGATTATTGTATTTTGTCCTTCGGCAGGTGTATTTGCCTGCGTTTGCGGCGCATATTTTTTCTCGATCGCCTCCAATGAATTCATCAGGATATCATTAATCAGTACTTCAGTTCCCTCAAGCGTGCCCCCGTAAAGTTCGGGCCGGCTGTTTTTCAGGTAATCGTAGTATTTCTTCTGCTGTTCCAAGTCCTTACGAACTGCTAACCTTACTTTCTCTGCCAAATCAGTTTTACCAGCTTTATAGCAAGCTTCGAGATATTGCAGGCCCATTTGGTTATGACTATTGAAGCGGCTCACCATTGCATACGGCATATTGTCCGGTGTGATGCCTTTTTCAACACGGTCAAGAAGCTGGACCGCCTGTTCTTTCTTACCATTATCAGCCATATTGCCGGCTGCCTCTGAAAAAACCGATCGAATGTTCAAAAGATGGCGGCGGTTTTCTTCATCAAAGTACACTCCCTTTTTGTCGGCACCTCCAAAAGCGAATTTTTCCATCAGGTTCTTATACATCGCCGATTCGTTGTTATCCCTGATCTGTGTTCCGCCTATTCCTGAGGGCCTTAGGTTTTGATCCAGCACCCAGTTGGCCTGCGGGTATTTTGCCTGGATGGGCACTAAACGATACGACAATCCATCTTTGCGCAAGTATTGATAAAATCCAAGATCTCCAAACGGAGCAGTAAAACAAATGGGGCGTTTCCATTTATTTGCAGCGATGATGTTTAATATCATCAGGTCACTGCGCGTCATACCGGACTCAAGTTTATTCTTTGGTATTTCAAAAACCATCGGAGTAACGACGCTGTCTTCCGGATTCACCGTCTTATTTGCTCTTACCGCAGTCACATCAACCGGCACTCCGATTCGTGATACGGGGAATACATTTGTTCCCACGTCTCTGCCCGTTTCGGGATCAATAGCTGGTTTCCCAAGTTCCTGTTTCATGATGCTGTAGAGATCATAATACGTGTTTTGGTCGCCTTTTGCACGATAGCGTACATATTCCCTGTTATGACCTTCAATTTGTTCCTCTGTCCAGATCACATCCACCGAGTCTGCGTCATTCACTTTTCTTCGAAGCTGGTTAATGTACCAATCAATTCCCAGTAAACTTGTATTGATGATTCGAATATCAGGTCGAACGTTTTCGACTTCCTGTGCATACCAGAGTGGGTATGTATCGTTGTCACCAAAAGTGAAGAGTATGGCATTAGGAGCGCAGCTTTCCAGGTAATCTTTAGCGAGATCGGGCGCCAGTGTTTTCCGGCTCCGGTCATGGTCATTCCATTCCTGTTGCGCCATGATCATAGGGATCACCAAACAGATTACTGAAGTAGAAATGTTCAGTATGCGCATATTATTTCCTGCCGATGAAATAGCTCTCACTAAATAAGTAATCCCAATTGTTAACACAGCAAAAAGAGCCGTCAGGTAAATACAGGTTAGCAAAGCAGTGACAGGAGATCCGCGCAAAGAACTCATCAGCACAATGAAAAACGTTAGCACGCTGCCATAAACCAGTACATTTTGAAAGGTTTGTTTGTCTGCCTTCTCCCGGGCAAGCCGGACAAAGGCAACCACGGCCAAACCAATCCAAATCGCGAACGCATAAAATGATCCGACATATGCATAGTCGCGTTCACGCGGCTGATTTCCCGGCTGATTCAGGTAAAGGACCACTGCAATACCCGTAAAGAAAAATAAAAGAAAACTAACGATCCAGTCCTTCCTGTATTTTAGATATTGATATACACAGCCCAGGATACCGAGTATAAAAGGCAGCATAAATAATTTGTTATTTGCTTTATTATGCTTTATGCTATCAGGTAATTGTGACTGATCACCGAGTCGTTTGCTGTCGATAAAAGAGATACCACTGATCCAATTGCCGTCCCTTACACTGCCCATACCCTGGATATCGTTTTGCTTGCCGGCAAAATTCCACATGAAGTAACGCCAATACATCAGGCCCATCTGGTAGGTAAAGAACCATTCAAGATTGTCGCCATAAGAAGGAGCCTCATACTTCACCTGCCCGGTCTGCGGATCCTGTGAAGTACTAAGGTTTAGCCATTGTGTATAGAAATAAGCATGGTTCTGATCATTGCTTGCATCCCAGATTCGCGGGAAGAGCTGCTTATCTGTAGACTGATAGTCATATTCCCTGGCGGGACCAATTGGAATGTAACGATCTTTGCCTTTCACATATTTCATTTCCCCTTCTATAATTTCCGGGTAACCGGCATCATCTCTTGCGATCTCTGCTGCATAATGCGGTCCGTATACAAGCGGTGCACTTCCATATTGCTCGCGACTCAGGTAATAAACCAGGTTGATCGGGTTGTCCACATTATTCATATCCACTGCAGGATCTGCATTTGACCTAATGATGGCAGTGAAATACATAAAATAACCCACCATTATAAAGGCATAACACCACAAGGATAATTTTAATACCCGCAGCGCACCTGGCTTTAATAAATAACCGGCTACTCCTGCGACAACTAATACCAATAAGAATTTTAAAACTTTTTCGCCTCCCGAACCGACGGTTGTAAAAAAGGGCAACGCGGTAAGGCCGAGGAAAAGAATAAACCAGATGATTAGTCTATTTTTCGTGATATTTTTTTCCGTAAATGTCAAAGCCCAGGCAATAACCGCTGCAAGCGCAATAAAGTAGAGGGCAAAGCCGGAGAAGAACGGCAATTTGAACGAATTGACAAAAAATACATCAAACAAGCCTGCAGCCTTCATTGAATATTGAATGATCGCAACCTGCACGAGACCTGTAATCAGGCATCCAACCAGGAAAGCGGTAATGGCACCCTTTGTGGTCACCTGGTAGCGTCGGTAGTAGTAGATCATCACAATGGCAGGAATGGTCAATAAGTTCAACAAATGCACGCCTATTGAAAGCCCCATCATAAAAAACAGGAATACGATCCACCGGTCTGACCTTATCCTCGCCGCCGGATCATTTCCCGCATGTTCATCAGCGTGCTCCCACTTTAGCATCGCCCAAAAAACCAATGCTGTGAAGAATGATGACAGAGCATATACTTCACCTTCCACTGCGCTAAACCAAAATGAATCGCTGAATGTATAAGCAAGAGCACCGACGACACCGGCTGCCATTGTGGTGAAAAGGGGCTGACCGGATAATTCCTCGCCCACACCGACAAACATTTTACGTGCAAAGTGGGTGATAGTCCAGAACAGGAAAAGGATGGTTGCAGCGCTGGCAAGGGCGCTCATAAAATTTACAGCACTGGCGGCCGTCATCGGGTTGTCACCAAAGAGGATGATAAAGAACCTTCCTATGAGGGTAAATACCGGCGCGCCGGGCGGGTGCGGAAGTTGTAACTTTTGGGCGCTCGCAATGAATTCCCCGGTATCCCAAAGACTGCCTCTTGCTTCCCGGGTCATGACATAAGTGATAAGAGCAATAAGAAACACGGCCCATCCGGTTACGTTATTGGCTTTTCTGAAATTCATAAAGTGTTGGTTTTTTCATTTTTTCATCCCGACACTGTCGGGGCTGAAGAGCGCAAAAATAGTGGTAAAAGTGCTGAAGTTTAAAGATTTGAAGCCAATTTGAAGAGGTTTATAAGAACTTTAAATCCGAAACGTCAGGATCGCGCATTAAAAGAAAAACCCGATCGAGATTATTAATCAACCGCACCTCTTAAAACCAGAATCCGAATATTTCCTCACCATCCTTTCAATCCACTCAAATCATAGTTCAGATTTATTCAAAATAGACTCTCACAGTCTGATAAAATAATTGGTTTTGCAATATGCTTTCGCTCTTATTGGCTTTTTCTGTAAAACCCTTTAACCCGAAAAGACCGGCCGCATTTCCTTTGTTGATCGCAATCTCAAGGTAACCGGAACTGTTGAACAATGCAAGCTTCTCTCCTGGCGCTACATCGGCATACGATTCGCTGATCCGGTCAATCATTTCATCACGTTTAAAGACTATACGGAAGCTCCTGCCCTTTCGCTGTTCTTCAAATTGTTCACGTGTAATGTTGACGATTACGTTTTCAAAATTATCTATGAATATGATTTGCCCTTCGATCCAGCCTTGATCCAACAACGGTCTCAAGTGATTTTTCTCCGTATAGCCCATATCGGCTATGCCAATGTTTTTGATTGATTCACCCTGTACCAACTGGTTGATGACTTTTCCCATAACAACGGCACAATATATCGTGTTACGGATTGCAGTTTTTTCAAGAGGTATGCCCATTACCATGTCAGGCTTTTCTTCCAGTATCATATTCAGCAAACCATTGTCGGCACACAAAAAATATTGTTCATGATGAAAAGCCAGCAGGAGGTGGTCAGGTTTCTTTTCAAACAGGTTAACAAGTATAACATGGTAACTGTATTCCGGAAAATTCTTAAAGGCGCTACGGCATATATACGCCGCCTGCGGATAATTGAACGGCGAAATGGAATGTGAAATATCCACAAGCTGAAACTCGGGATTAATCTGTAAAAGTTGAGCCTTTATGCCCGCTACCAGGTAATCCTGGTAACCTATATCTGAAGTAAGCGTTAATAAGGGCATGATAAGAAATCAGGGTGAGCAATCAAGAGTCAGCTGAATTTCGGTTATTCAAACTGGTGGCTTTACTTTTTAAGTTCTCCATTCTTGAAAAAAAATTTATACACCAGCTTATCAGCAAGCTTAGGAAAAAATCTATTCAGAAACACAGTGCGTTTCCCAGCGAAGGTCATTACAATGGTCCGTTTCTTTTTCTCAATAGCTCTCAAAATACGCTGTGCGCATTCTTCTGCCGGCATTAAGCTGCCTTCGTCCATTGGCGTATCGCCGTGCGACACCGCATCTTTGTTGAGTGCGGCATTACGTATATTGGAAGTTGTGAACCCCGGGCAAACCCACATAACATGGACTCCACTTTCCAAAAGTTCTGTTTTCAGTGATTCAAGCCAACCCTGCAACGCGTGCTTGCTTGCCGAATAACCGCTTCTTCCGGGTAATCCACGATAACCCGCAATCGAAGACACGCCGACAATAGTTCCTTTTCTTTCGATTATTGAAGACAACGCATACTTCGTGCAATAGACGGCGCCAAAAAAATTAATATCCATCACTTTCCGCAACACTTCCATGGTCGAATCCTGCAATAAAGCCCTCATGGATATACCTGCATTATTAATGAGAACATCAATTCCTCCAAAGACCTTGATAGTAGTTTCAATAAACCTGCGGCATTCGTTTTCGCTGCTTACATCAGTAATCTTCGTGTGCAGCGGCGATGAAGGATAAGTAGATTGCAGGCGGTATAATTTATCGTGGTCACGGCCGCATGTTGCCACGCGTGCCCCTGATTGCAACAGTTCATCTACCAAAGCCTTACCAATGCCATCCGTGCCTCCTGTCACGACTACCACCTTATCACTGAAATAGGAAAACATATCGCCGAAAAAGTTTCGGCAAACCTACTTTAATTTTTATCAACAAGTTCATTTTGAGAATAAGCATAACGGTCAAAAACACACTCAAATTGTTGTTCTTAGGGCATGAAAATTTTTTGGTATGATAGGTATGAGACTGTATTTTTGCACCCCATTCGGAAAATCGTCGTTTGGAGCGTTTTCCGGGTGGATTTAAGGCTATCTTGTCACTCTTCGGATGGGTCGGGATAGTAGCCTGCCAGCCGGAAAATTGAAGAATAGTTTAAAGTTTAGGTTGATCTCGTAGCTCAGTTGGTAGAGCATCCCGATTTTAATCGGGAGGGCCCGTAGGTTGGAGTCCAGCGGGATCACAAAGATTTTTGAAATTGATTTTACATATAGGGTTGATCTC
>Ga0207701_10000130_pt1 | contig 68708 bp, 61 predicted proteins | sample KBSSwiSSwithPhiX_FD_184294 | JGI IMG/M metagenome (GOLD analysis project Ga0207701, IMG submission 184294) | Switchgrass rhizosphere bulk soil microbial communities from Kellogg Biological Station, Michigan, USA, with PhiX - S5 (SPAdes) (version 2) | ecosystem: Environmental > Terrestrial >... | reverse complement strand
CACCTACTGCCATTGCTGATGCAGACACAATGGTGATGAGGAAGTAGACAATATGTGCGTCTTCTCTTTCTTCTTTATAAACCGGTTTCATCAGGTAGTATACCACGTATACAAAGCAATAGCCAACATAAGCAAACAGCACAGAAGAAATCATGACGGCTTTCCCAACAGCCTTATGATAAACCACAGAAATCTTAACCTGGTGAATAAAAAAGAGCAATGAGATAACCAGGGTTATGATCAACCCTGGCGCCAATACAATAGTAGTTGCCGTTGTATTAAAACCATATATGCCCATCACCACTAATTCAAATGCGACAAAGGCTATCGCAGCGGCCATTAATTTCTTCCAGTAATATATGGTTTTACTGAAATAAAGCAGAAATAGCAGAATAAGTGGAGTATCCAAAAAATTACAGAGGACGCCCAGGTAATACCTGTAACCTTCACTACCCCCAATATAACCAAGCAGTGAGGCTGTATAAGATAATATGAGCAAATAGTAGAAAAAGATTGCCGGAAAGCTTCGGTACCAGGCAAGTTGAGAAATCAGCATTGCAATAATGGGCAAAGCCATAGCGACTGTCGAGACAAGGCCCATCATTTCAAACAAATTCATATGTATTCGGTTTCATCAGGATAAGGAAAGACATTTTCGAAGTCCAAAACTTCGGTATAAAGAAACGATCAATTTTCTTACTTCATGATAATTTTCTAATGGTTTATACTAAAATTCAGTAAAATCGTATACTTAATTGGTATTTCTACGAAAACGATTGCTAAGGGTTTTTGGTAATCACCCGGGAAAAGCCTTATTGGGGCCACAAGAACATTATAAATGAACTCTTTAGGAGTCAACCGTTCTCTCCGCTGTACACTAATCTTCGGGAAAAGGTTCGCCACGGTGACAGGTTTTGCAGTTTATCACTTTCAGATATTCGGGACGTTCATTTTTGTCGAAATAGAAATAAGTTTTGTTGACGGAAATGGTCATGCGCATCATTTCCCTCGCGTTTTCCTTCATCGGGTTATCGTCAACGGCATAATCGAGGCTGTCCGCAAATCCTTTTACTTCCGTATGACAGAATTTGCAGTCTACGCCCAGCGCCTTTGAATAAGATTTCATTATGCTATCCAACTTTTGTTCGCTGATATCCTGCGGAAGTATTTTCAGGTTTTTAGGATTACCGCTGGGCCTGGACACTGCTGCTACGCCGGCTATGACCATCAACGTTAATACCAGAGCCGTTACGATTTTCTTTTTGAATACCATCGAACTAAATTTTGTTTAATAAGACGAAGAAGATTAATCTATGGTTGGTTGTACATTGCCGTGCTACAAATCTGCTGCTGCTGCTTCATCGCAAAACCAATATAGCTGGCTGTTGAAAGGTTGAATGATTTGGGCAGGATAAAGATCGGGATCATGTTCACCTGCCAGGACATGATATACAGCCGCAGCCTTATCCCCGCCACTCACCAAAAAAGCAACCTGGGATGCCTGGTTTACCACCGGCGCCGTGAGCGTGATCCGGTATATGTTTTCTTCTTTCAAATAAAATGAACAAACCCAATTTTTATTTTCTCTTACAACTTTATACCCGGGAAATAGCGAAAGTGTGTGACCGTTGTCTCCTAGTCCGAGCAATACCAAATCGAATGTGCATGAGCCTTGTTGAAAATATCTACGCAGTATTTTTTCATATGATTTCGCCGACTCATCAGGTTGTCCGTCTGTCTGCATTGGATAGACGTGCTCTTTATGTAGTGGTATATGATTTAATAAAGATTCATAGGCCATTTTCGCATTGCTTCTGTCATCAGTTATTGAAACGTATCGCTCATCTCCCCAGAAAAAATGCATCCGCTCCCAGTCAACCTGTTCTATATAATCATCGGAAGCCAGCAACTGGTACAACTTCCTTGGAGTATTGCCGCCGGCCAACGCAATAGTAAAGCGATCCTGTTTTGATAAAACTTCATTTACATAGTTAACCAGCCAATCTGCAAAATAGTGGCTCAACGATTCAATATCTTTCGATACTTTCAGGTTCATGGTGACAATTTATAATGCTATTCTTTTTTCAGCGCAGGTACTGTTACCCAGTTACGGCCATCTCTTGCAATCAATGCTTCCGCATCTTCCGGTCCCCAGCTATCGGGTGAATAGTTTGGAAAATCAACCGGTGATCTCTTTTGCCAGGTTTCCAAAATTGGAGTTATTACATCCCATGCGGCTTCAACCTGGTCCGCACGCATAAATAAAGTTGGGTTTCCTTCTATCACATCTTCAAGCAGTGTTTCATAGGCTTCCGGTTCCTGTTCGTCAAACGCTTCTGAATAGTTAAAAACCATATCCACCGGGTTCAGGATCATTGCGGGCCCCGGTCTTTTAGATTGGAACCGTAAACGGATATCGGTATGAGGCTGGATGCTGAATAGTAACCGGTTTGGACGCCACGTTTCTGCGGCCTCGGTTGGAAATGCATAGAGCGGCCCATCCTTAAACTGTACCGTGATCAATGTTGTCTTTTCATGCAGGTACTTACCTGTTCGTATATAAAATGGAACATTCTGCCATCTCCAATTATCAATATAAAATTTGGCGGCAACAAAAGTTTCAACCGGTGAGTGTGCATCGACATTTTTTTCCTGCCGGTAGGCATTAACCTCCGTTCCTTTGAGCCACCCGCTGCTATACTGACCACGAACCGTCACGTGATGAACCTGCTCAGGCTCTATCTTCCTGATCGCGTTGAGCACATCCACCTTTTTGTTTCTTATTTCATTTGCATTAAATGAAGTCGGTGCCTCCATTGCCACCATGCACAGCAGCTGAAGCATATGATTTTGAACCATATCACGCAATGCGCCTGCTTGTTCATAATATCCGCCCCTGTCTTCCACCCCAACGGTTTCCGCAGCTGTAATTTGTATATGATCAACGTAATTGGAGTTCCAGATCGGTTCAAAAAGAGTGTTTGCAAAACGAAATGCCAGGATGTTTTGCACTGTTTCCTTTCCCAGGTAATGATCAATCCGGAATATTTGTTCTTCTTCAAATAAACCGCTTAATAATTTATTGAGCTCATGAGCGCTCTTCATATCATGACCAAATGGCTTTTCGAAAACAATGCGGGTACTCTTTGGGTCGGTGCAGATCTTTTGATCGGCAAGTTTCTGTGAGATCCCCGGTGTAAGCTGTGGTGCCACAGCCAGGTAAAAGATGACAGTGGGTGCAGCATTCCATTCCCGCGCTTTATCATTGATCCACCCAATTATGCTTGCATACGTGTTATCGTCAAGCAGGTCCTTTTCAAAGTACAGGATATTCTCGGAAAATTTTTTCCAGGATCCATTTTCCTCGCCTTTACGGCGGGAAAACTGTTGCACGCCTTCCAATAATTTTTTTCTGTATTCTTCGTGTGACGCAAATGTGGTGCGACCAACGCCTATCACAAAAAATTTCTCCGGAAGATAATTGTCAATATACAGGTTATACAGTGCTGGTATAAGTTTCCTGTTTGTGAGGTCACCGCTTCCGCCAAATATAAATAGCAGGGTTGGGTTTTGATTCTTTTTAGCTCCCATGTTGCAATACTGTTGTGAGATTCAAATCTCTCTTTTGATAAAACAAAAAATGGTCCGAACGAACGGGTTTAATTTTCAAACGCATCACCAATCAGTATGAAAACTGCCCTCTTTATCTATTCTTTGATAGGTATGCGCGCCAAAATAGTCTCTTTGCGCCTGCAGCAGGTTGGTTGGCATTCGTTCACTTATATAAGCGTCGAAGTAAGATAGGGCACTCATCAAACCGGCAGCCGGGATCCTGGCTGCCACGAACTCCCGGTTTATTTTACGCAGTGCGGGTATTTTCTTTTTTAATATCGAAGCTATTTTCTTATCGAGCAAAATATTGGACAGATTTGGATTCTTTTTAAACGCAGCCGTAAATATTTCAAGTTGGCGCGAACGAATAATGCAGCCGCCTCTCCAGATCTTTACCACGTCATTCAAATTGATATCCATTTGATGTTCCCCGGAAGCCTTGTGCACCATGGCCAGTCCTTGCGCATAAGTAATCAATGTAGCCGCATATAAAGCATCGTGTAATGGTAACACCAATTTTTCCTTGTTTGCTGAAAGGGGCTTTATCCTGGGCTTGTACAATGCCCCGGCCTGCAACCTTTCATCTTTATATGAAGAAAGATCCCGCATCGCAACGGCCATATCAATTGTTGGTATTGGGACCGGCAGATTCATCGCTTCCTGCGAGGTCCATTTACCCGTACCTTTTGATCCGGCTTTGTCTAAAATGACGTCCACAAGCTTTTGTCCTGTTTGCTCGTCAACCTTTGTAAAAATATCAGCGGTTATTTCAATTAAAAATGACTGCAATTCAGCTTCATTCCATTTTTTGAAAATCTGGTGAAGATCGTCATTGCTGATTCCCATTCCCCTTTTCAAAAAATCATACACTTCACTTATCAATTGCATGACTCCATACTCAATACCATTATGGACCATTTTTACATAGTGGCCCGCGGCATTTTTTCCCATATAAGCCACACACGGTTCATCATTCACCTTGGCAGCAATCGCTTCAAGGATGGGTTTAAGCTGCGTCCACGCCTCACTGTCTCCGCCAGGCATAATGCTGGGACCGATCCGGGCACCCTGCTCGCCACCGCTAACTCCCATACCTACAAAATGGATTTTCGTGCCCTTCAGATTATCGATTCTCCTTTGCGTATCCAAAAAATAAGAATTGCCGCCGTCGATAATAATATCTCCGGTTTCCACCAGCGGCAGAAGGTCCTTAATGACCGCATCTACTATTGGCCCGGCAGGAACAAGCAACATTATCTTGCGTGGGCTTTTCAAACTGGAAACCATTTCCGCCAGTGTAACAACCCCTTTAACAGTAGTACCGGCATTCGCAGACGACCCGAGCAAGCTTGCTTTTGACGGATCTTTGTCGTATCCGATTGCAGAAAAGCCATGATCGGCGATATTCAGCAGCAGGTTGCGCCCCATGGTGCCGAGTCCGATCATCCCGAAATCATAAGAAGGTTCAGACATAAATACCAGATTGAAATGTAATTTATTACAATTCCGGATAGAGAATCCTGTTAAAGGAATCGAATAGTTCTCCCATACCGGCAACTCTTGTGATAGATTCCGTAATTTTACACGTAATTTTCTTTATGAGTGATGTTACAACAGCGCCTCTCGCCTTAACCGCCAAAGATTTTTCAACCGACCAGGAAGTTAGATGGTGTCCCGGTTGCGGCGACTATTCGATATTAGCACAAGTACAGAAGGTAATGCCTTCGCTTGGGATCCCGCGCGAAAACATTGTCATTATCTCAGGCATCGGGTGCAGCAGCCGGTTCCCTTATTATATGAATACTTATGGAATGCACTCGATTCACGGTCGTGCCACCGCTATTGCGTCGGGTTTAAAAGCGAGTCGTCCCGATTTGAGCGTTTGGATCGTAAGCGGCGACGGCGATAGCCTCAGTATTGGGGGCAATCATACTATTCATTTGCTCCGACGGAACTTTGACGTCAACCTGCTTGTTTTCAACAACCAGATATACGGCCTGACCAAGGGTCAATACTCTCCAACTTCCGAAGAAAATAAAATAACCAAGTCAACCCCGCTTGGCAGTATAGATCACCCTTTTAATCCTTTGGCCCTTGCAATGGGCGCAGACGCGAGCTTTGTCGCACGCACGATGGACCGCGATCCAAAACACTTGCAGGCAATGCTGCTCCGAACTAACCAGCACAGGGGAGCTTCATTCCTGGAGATTTACCAGAACTGTAACATTTTCAACGACGGTGCATTTGAAATATTTACCGAAAAGACCACAAAAGCGCAGGAAACATTGTTCCTGGAACAAGGTAAACCCCTATTGTTTGGCGCTACCAACCGGCTTGGAATCAAGCTGGATGGTTTTACACCAAAAGTGGTAAACCTTGATGAAGGATACAGCGCTGAGGATTTATGGGTCCATGACGAACTGGATATTTACAAAGCACAAATTCTTGTCCGCATATTCGACGATCCAAAAATGGCAGGCCACCTGCCAAGGCCATTCGGAGTATTTTACCGGAATGAACGCCATTGTTATGAGGATCAAATGAGGCTTCAAATAGAAAATGCAAAGGCAACTAAGCCCGGAGAACTGGATAAATTGCTAAAAGGAAAAGAGGTTTGGACGATTAACTAAGACAATCGCAACGGTATCTTTCAGGAAATAAGCTGAAGCTCCCTTCGTGCATTTGCAAATATTTTCTTCTTTTTATTTTCAAACCACCATTTAGGCATCGTTCGCTTCATTAAAGTATCAATTGTTCTCATACCGAACAAATTCCATAATCCCTGGAGCTTACCTTGAAGGGTTGGGTGCATTGCCCTTAAACTCATGGCAAACCCGCTATCTAAATATTCCATATGATGCCAGTAGCCGGCGGGCATGAATAATGTGTCACCGTGCTCCAAAGTAAAATCAAATCCTTCAGCTAGTTTCAATGCCGGAAATCGCTCATAATCAGGAGAACCATTACCCTGGTAATATTGGGAAAAGTCTGCAAGGCTCAATACTTCAAATGGTTTGCGATAAAGCTTGTACTGTTCTTTCAGCGGAAACATCAGAACCCTCTTTCGACCTCCAAATTGTGTGTGAAGGATGTGGGACATGTCCATGTCAAAATGCATATGCGTGACGCTGCTGGCTCCGCCGGTAAACAACATGGGATATTTTTTTACAAATCCCTTCATAAGGTGGTCCGGCCAGGTAAAATCATTTATTAATTGAGGTGCGTGATCAAAAATATTGAATAAGAATATGCGCCACCCGGCAGGTCCTTTGCTGATCATATCGATGTATTCGCCGAATGTCTTGTAGTCGTCAGCTTTGTTAACCGGCGTATAGGCGTCACTCTTGACATTGTTGTAGAGTGGTACCTTTTGTTCACCGACCAATTGTTTGAAATAATCCCAGTTCCACTTGTTGGTGGCTGGCCAGTCTTTCGAAAGATCTTTAATAACAATGGGCACGCCCGGTTGATAAAAATGCTTTTTAAAGTCGGATGGCTCAATTGAGTCAACCGTGGTTACCGGTCTAAGACGCATAACAGTGCCGTTTAAAGAAATATAAATTTACACGGAATATATAAATTATCGGTGGAATGGCAATTACCACAGTTTCATTTAAAAAAACACCAGTAGTTTTATGGGTCAAAAAGGCATAAACCGGCCCAATGTGACCGTCCGACTATGTTATTGCAAGTTCATCCCAGGGATCCGCAACCCCGCCAGATCATCAAAGCCGTTGAATGCCTCCAACGAGGGGGTATTATTATTTACCCCACCGACACAATCTACGGATTGGGCTGTGACATTCTCCAACAAAGGGCGATTGAAAAGATATGCCGTCTTAAGCACGTGGATCCTAAAAAGGCGCAGCTCTCGTTTATTTGTGCCGACTTGAGCCACCTTAGCATTTATGCAAAACAGTTGTCTACCGCTACTTTTCGATTATTAAAAGAGTGCTTGCCGGGCCCATACACCTTTATTTTGCCCGCCAGTAAAATGGTGCCGAAAATCCTGCAAAGCAATAAGGACACAGTAGGGCTGCGCATTCCGGATAATAAAATTGCCATGGCAATCGTCAATGAATTAGGTCGTCCTATCCTAAGCGCCTCCCTTCCCGGCGAGCTGGTTGAAGATTACACCGACCCCGAAATTATGCATGAAAACTTCATTAATGATGTTGATATTGTAATAGACGGGGGCATTGGGGGCATAATCCCATCTACAGTGATTGATTGTACCGGACCCGAACCTGTCCTCGTAAGGAAAGGCGCAGGGGAATGGAAGGAATAGTTTTCACAGCCCGCTTTTATAAACCTGTGCGAGGTGCCTTCCTTTTGGCTAATCAAAAAGTTCAATTTGGCAGTCTGTTATCCGGAAGCTTTTCCGGTGGTATTTACATAAGCCATATTCGTTTATGGCTAACCTGTGAGCCGGCGTACCGTAGCCCTTGTTGCTATGCCAGTGATAAAATGGAAATTCATGGTGCAATTGCTGCATGTATTCATCCCTGTATGTTTTGGCCAACACACTGGCAGCTGCAATGCTTGCATATTTAGCATCCCCTTCGATAATACATTGGTGCGGGATATTTTCATACTTTGTAAACCTGTTGCCATCAATCAAAAGGAATTGTGGAAGCTGGTGCAATTGGGCTATTGCCAGGTGCATGGCTTTAAATGAAGCTCTTAAAATATTGATCAAATCAATTTCATCATTATCCACTGATGCCACGGCATATGCGATCGCTTTTTCTTCGATAAGTGGTCTTAATTCATTGCGCTGTTCTTCGGTGAGCTGTTTGGAATCGTTCAAAAAAGGATGGCGAAATTTTTTTGGCAGGATGACGGCTGCGGCAAAAACGGGGCCTGCAAAACTTCCCCGACCAGCCTCATCACAACCGGCTTCAATCAATTCGTTTTGGTAAAAGCGTCTTAGCATCGCCCATTTTTCACGACGAATATAATGGATGAAAACCGATGAGCAGGTGGCAGGGACCAAATAATAATCCACAAAATAATATCCACGCGCCGATGCAGCACTACCTTTGCACCCGCAATGACAAATAGGTTGCAAATGGATCGATCGTCAAGACCGGTGGCAACATGGTTGCTGGTTGGAATTTTCATGATAATTATACAGGTATTGCTTGGCGGAATTACCCGTTTGACAGGTTCGGGCCTGTCTATTACAGAATGGAAGCCGATCATGGGCGCATTGCCGCCGATGCATCAGCAGGACTGGAACATTGCATTTGAAAAGTATAAACAGATTGCCCAGTACAAGTACCTCAACCCTCATTTTACCCTCGAAGACTTCAAGTTTATTTTTTTCTGGGAATGGTTGCACAGGCTATGGGCCAGGTTAATTGGCGTTGTGTTTATTATCCCCTTTACAGTTTTTATTATTCAAAAAAGAATTAAAAAAGAAATGATCCGTCCTATGATCATTCTTTTTTTATTAGGAGCATTGCAGGGGCTTGTGGGCTGGATCATGGTGCAAAGTGGTCTCGAAGACTCGGAATTGATATATGTAAGTCATTATAAGCTTGCGATTCATTTTATACTTGCCCTGGGTGTTCTTTGTTACGCACTATGGTTCGCGCTACAATTATTAATAAAACCCCAGCAGCTTTCTTACAAGCAGTCATTACGAAACTTTACACTTTGGATCATGGGTTTATTGGTTGTACAACTAATCTATGGCGCATTTATGGCAGGATTGAAAGCAGCAACTGCTGCTCCAACCTGGCCTGATATAAACGGCTCGTGGTTACCGGAAAATACCTCAGCGTTTGGAAACAGAAATTTCAACGGGCTTTCGGTTTTGACCGCTCACCCGTTGGTTATTCATTTTATTCATCGCAACCTTGCATACATTATCATTATACTGTTATCGATCTGGACCTTCAGTGCCTATAAATCCGGTGGCACCGAACTTTTTCGAAAAGCAAGGATTTTGCCGCTTGCCATTGCACTATTCCAGGTTGTCCTGGGTATATTGACGGTACTGTTTTCAGCTGACAAATACAGTTTTCTCTGGTTAGCCGTGGCCCATCAGTTTGTTGCCATGATTTTGCTACTTTCTCTACTTCTCATGATTTATATTATCCGGGGTGCAAAATCCGTTTAACAGTTAAAGGCCACTCTTTGCATTGCTGGCTTTAAATAGTATTTTTAAATATTACCAGTTGCCTTATACATGAAAGCTTGGCTTAGAGGATTTTATTATTCATTTCCCGTACAGCTGTTATTCCTGCATTTCAGGAAATACCAGGTATTGCTGGTTTTCTGGTTTATTCTGTTTACAGTCGTGAACGGTAGCTTCATGGACACTTTTGGCGCCGATTCACTGTTCCTCGCGCCCGAATATTTGGATAATGTGAATTCAATCAGCGCAGCGCTGGTTGGCATTGCGATCGGCATGTTTATCATGAGCTGGAACATCAGCACATTTGTGTTACTGAGCAAATATTTTAAGTTTCTCGCTGCCACTACCAACCCGTTTTTAAAATACTGCATCAACAATGCCGTCATACCGGTTATTTTTATCGTCTTCTATTTCTTCAGGGCTTATGAGTTCACCCGCCACAAAGAATTAATCAGCAATGTTGAAATACTTTTTTTGGCGGGCGGTTTTCTGAGCGGGCTCATTTTTGTACTGGCCGTTTCATTTATTTACTTCTTTCGCGCCGATCGGTCCATCATGAGAAAGATGATGCCGACAATCAGCAACCCGGGAGAATATATCACCCATTTGCGTCCCGGCAAGACTGCCTGGTATAATGATAGCCTGATCAGGGTGGAATGGTATTTCGATTCACACAAACTCAGGCCAACACGCGATGTCCGCCACTACACCCCTGAGTTTGTAGATTCCCTATTTAAGCGTCACCATTTTGCCGCGATCATTGGTGTGTTTGCGGCATTCCTCTTGTTGATCACGATTGGTTTTTTTCTGGACTCCCCATTTTTCCAGATCCCGGCGGCCGCGAGCATTACAATATTTTTCACGATTCTCATTGGTGTGGCCGGTGCATTCTCTTATTTTCTTCAAAGCTGGAGTATTCCTTATCTCATTGCCTTACTACTGATGCTGAATTTTTTTTACAAAAAGGAATGGATCGACCCACGCAATAAAGCTTATGGCATCAACTATCAGAATAAGTCAGAACGTCCGCATTATACAAAGGAAGGGTTAATGGCCTTATGCGCGCAAGAAAAAGTGGAAGCGGACCGTCGCAATATGATCTCCATCCTCGAAAACTGGAAGAAGAACCAGGATAGTGCAAAACCGCTCCTCGTTCTGCTGAATACAAGTGGCGGTGGACATCGAAGTGCAACGTTCACTATGAGCATGCTTCAGGCATTGGACAGCATCACCCATGGCACGATAATGAAAAAAATATTCCTGATCACAGGAGCTTCGGGTGGGATGGTTGGCGCCACTTACTTCAGGGAACTTTACCTGCAGCGACTGAACGGGAAAAATATTAACGTGCAGGATGGGAAGTATGTCGACGACATCGCCAGCGATGTGCTGAACCCGGTGTTTTCTTCCTTTGTAGCAAGGGATTTGATAGCACCGGCGCAGAAATTTAAAGTGAATGATTTCACTTATGTAAAAGACCGCGGCTATGCTTTTGAACAAAAGCTAAATATGAATACGCGCGGGTTGCTTGACAAACAACTTAAGGATTACGCAGCGGACGAGAAAGCAGCCAAGATTCCCCTTATATTCTATAATTCCGTGGTCACAAGGGACAGCCGCAAAATGATTATAAGTACCCAGCCTGTGAGCTTTATGATGCAGGGATGGCAGGATACTACGAAAATACCGGTTATGGATCCGGACGTGATAGACTTCGCGTCTTTTTTTGAGAAACAAAATCCCTACGATCTGCGGATACTTACCGCAATGCGTATGAATGCCACCTTTCCTATTGTGCTCCCTAACGTCTGGCTTCCTTCCAATCCGGTTATTGACGTTATGGACGCAGGCCTCAGGGACAATTACGGGCAGGAAACTTCATTACGATTTGCCGAGGCATTTGACGAATGGATAAAGGAAAACACCAGTGGTGTGTTGATGATCCAGATCAGGGATCGTAGCCCGGGTGGATGGGAATATCCTTATATGTCGGATGACATAACTGACCATGCCACCAAACCATTTCTGTTGCTACAGCATAACTGGTTTAAGATGATGGAGTATTTTCAAAATGATATGCTCAGCTATTATGCAGAGCACCCCGCAAGAACGGTGCATAAAATACTCTTTCAATATGCTTCTGACAATACCGAAAATAAAGCAGCGTTGAATTTTCACCTTAGTAAGCGTGAAAAAAAAGATATCAGGCTATCCGTCAACTCATTCACCAATGTACAGGGGTTTGAACATTTGAAGACGTTGCTTCACATAAATTAATTATTGTGTCAATGCATCCAATGCCGGCCCGCAAGATTTGCCCGCCATTATTTAGACGGTTGGATAAGCCTAAAGCATTTTTTCTTTATTTCAATTCTTAGTTCATCAGGAGTTTCTGCCGGGTCGCCGTCAATGTGCATGGGGGCATTTCCAATGTTCCTGATCATCACTTCACTTGTCTGAAAATAAATGATCGGTTCGTTCAATGAAGATTCAACTTTTTTGATCTTACCGGCAAAAATTTGTTTGAAGAGATTATACAACAAAAGTGGCCGTGCCGATTTTTTAACGATCACGATGTCGAGTAACCCGTCAGATAATAATGCCTTCGGTGCAATAGTAAAATTGTTTCCAAACTGGTTGCTGTTGGCGATGCTGATAAAAAAGGCTTCGGTAGAAAATTCCAGCCCGTTGCTTTCAATGCTAAACTGGTAAGGAGCCATCGAAAAAAAATTCCTGCTTACCAGCGTTGCGTATGTCTTTAGTCCGCGGCTGGGTTGGCGGGCAAACTCATGGGCCACTTTAGCATCAAAGCCAACTCCACACAGCATGCAGGCAAACTGACCGTTGACATAAAATCCATCCACTGGAGATGGCTCTCCCGTAAAAATGATATTTAATGCTTTGGCAGGCTGTTTAGAAATTTTGGCGGCTAATGCTAATCCATTGCCGGACCCGCAAGGTATGATCCCAAAATTGACCTTCTCTTTCATCAGGCTGCTCACAACCTGGCTGACAGTTCCATCGCCCCCGGCAATGGCAACATCAGTTATTCCTTCCTCCCGGATCAGCGAGTGCAAAAAACTATAATCTCCACTGGCAACTGACGGAAAAATATGGAATGGAATACCTCTTTCTTTCGTGGTGATTTCAATGAATTCCTGCAGGTCGTGTTTTGTTCGGGTACCGGCTACCGGGTTAATGATGTATATAATTTTTTGCTGCATTATTTATTCTCGGTCGGACACCTTAATACCTTTCGTCGTCAAAAATGAATGAGGCTGCGTTCAATAACCGTTTACGTTTTTGTTTCAAGCACTTACCACCTTAACAAAGCACTTCCCCACGTAAATCCACTCCCGAATGCTGCAAGGCAAACCAGGTCACCTTCTTTTATTTTTCCCATTTCCCAGGCTTCACAAAGTGCAATTGGAATGGACGCTGCTGTGGTGTTGCCAAATTTGTCGATGTTATTATAAACCTGGTCCTCTCTGAGTTTTAGTTTTTGTTGAACAAACTGGGATATGCGAAGATTTGCCTGGTGCGGAATCAATACGACGATGTCAGATGGGAGAAGACCGTTCGCGTTTAGGGCTTCCATGATTACTTCGGGAAATTTTACCACTGCCTTTTTAAATACAGCAGGTCCATCCATATTTGGAAAATTCTGCGCCTTGTCAATCATCGAGTGGCTCATAAACATTTCCCCAACTTCCGCATCGTCAAAATCCGCCAGTGCTTGCTGCGTCCAATGATTTGCATGGGTGCCGGGATTGAACATGGCCAATATCTCAGCACTTTCTCCATCGCTGTGCAGGTGAGTGCTGAGAATGCCCTGGTTTTGGTTTTCGGTCGGTTGCAATACGATGGCCCCTGCCCCGTCACCGAAAATCACCGAAATATTCCGACCGCGTGTGCTAAAGTCTAATCCAAATGAGTGTTTTTCGCTTCCGATAACAAGTATATTCTGGTACATACCGGTCCTGATAAACTGGTCACCAACGCTGATGGCATACAGGAACCCGCTGCACTGATTTCGAACATCGAGTGCGCCAATCTCTTTCATCTTCATAGCCCGTTGGAGCAGCACACCACACCCTGGAAAATAATAGTCGGGACAAAGGGTAGCGAAAATTATAAAGTCAATATCCTGCGGGGTAATGCCTGCCCGTTCTATTGCAATTTTGCTGGCCTCAACTGCCATTGTAGTGGTGGTTTCTTTTGTCCGGTCAGCAAACCTTCTTTCCTTGATCCCCGTTCTTTCCTGTATCCACTCATCGCTGGTATCCATATATTTCATCAGATCATGATTGGTCACAACATTTGGTGGCACATACATTCCAATACCTGCAATTTTTGATCGGGGCATAACAATCTAATTAGTAAAGAAAGGTAGGAAATGTAAGGGAAATCAACCGGAGCTTCCGAACAGTGTTTCAAACAACCACATCCATCACCGTATTATTCTGCCGGCTTTTTTCTGCCATAAAACACATGATATGACTTTCAATTGAAGCATCAATTGTCGATGTGAGCAAATTGGGGTTATGTTGTGCTACAGCCTGGATCCAATCCGATACCAGGCGCCAGTCGCCTCCACCATGGCCCTCGTTTTTGTAATGCTCCACGTCGTTAATATGCGTATTATATGTTCTCGTTTTATCGGTGCGAAAATCGTAGATTTTAAAGCGATGCATATCGCCTTCCAAATAACCCATGCTTCCCATTATCCTGGTGCGCCGCCCACCCCATGGCGTAAATGCTTCCATGTTGAAGGTAACCGTAATGCCTTCGTCAAATAGTATATTAGTCGTGTAATGATCACACTGATCATTTTCCATTCGGTAAACACAGCGACCATAATCAGTCGTCTTCAAATAATTCATAATCGCACCCGCCTGGTTTCGTTTCTTTTCCGGCAAATCAAAAACATAAGTTCTTTGCCTTTCCCGGTAATAAATCTTCAATGCCGAGTAAGGACATGTGCTTTCAACGGCACAGCCATCCGTACATCTTTCGCGGCTGCCCGCAGGTGCATTTTCTTTTTTGAACCATTTCAGGTTTCCGAAAGCCTGGATTTTCTTTGAATTCTTTCCCAGCATCCATTTTATTACATCAAGATCATGACATGATTTTGCCAGCAAAATAGGAGCAGTTTCGTTGCTTTTATGCCAGTTGCCCCGAACATAAGAGTGACTCATGTGCACGTGATCGATTGGCTCCATGTGTTGAACGCTGATCACCTCCCCGATAGTTCCGCTTTGCATCAATTCTCTTAGTTTGATGAAATAGGGAGCATACCGGAGTACATGGCACACTGCCACAATCCGACCTGTCCTTTTTGCCAGGTCTAAAATATTGCGGCATTCTTCTTCGCTCGGCGAAATTGGTTTTTCCAAAAGGATATCGTATCCCTGTTTCAATGCTTCCATACAGGGTTCGTAATGCAACTGGTCAGGAGTACTTATGATGACCGCATCGGCAAACTTTGGTTTTCGAAAAACATCATTCCAACTGAAAAAACAATTCGCGACAGGGATGCTATGCCGGGTCGCATACCGGTCGTTGCGTAGGTGATTGGGCTCGGCCACACCAACAATCTTCAATTGCCCGGGATACTCAATGGCATAATCACCGTATACATTTCCCCTTGCTCCTGCGCCAAGGGTAATGGCAGTGACCGGTTTTGAAAGAGATTTATACAACGGGTTTTCGGGAAGGATCAGCGGCTCACCAGTTTCATTCTTTGCCCATAATGAAAAAGGGAAAAACGTGGATCCAATGGTAATACCGAACTTTTTCAAAATGTTTCGATGCGACCATTTGGAAGAGGAAGCCATAGTAACAGGATTATTCAGGATTGCTTGAAAGGTTTCGAGCTTTCCCGTGTTAAATGTCATGCAGACGTCGATTATTATCAAAAAAAATGCCTGCTTCCATTTATTCATTACATTCGGTTACAAGTTTTGCTTATGAGTAATCCCACTCAGCGTTTTGTTGCGCTTGATATATTTCGGGGAATGACCGTTTGCTTCATGATCATCGTTAACACGCCGGGTAACGGCGGTACTACTTATGCCCCGCTATTGCATGCATCATGGCACGGATTTACCCCCACAGACCTGGTATTTCCCTCGTTCATGTTTGCCGTTGGTAACGCCATGAGCTTTGTGATGCCAAAGTGGAGCAACCTTACACAGGGCCAGGTGCTGGGAAAAATTTTTAAGAGAACCCTGATCATTTTCCTGCTCGGATACCTTATGTATTGGTTTCCTTTCGTTCATTATAACGAACAACACCAGTTAGTAGGAAACCCCATTAGTCATACGCGTATCATGGGCGTTCTCCAACGCATAGCCCTTGGATATTGCTTTGGCTCGCTTATGGTATACTACCTGAAAACGAGGCAGATTTTTATCCTGTCGATCATTTTCCTGCTGGTATATTGGCTGCTGTTATTGCTTTTCGGCGATCATGCCGATCCATATAATATGCTGACCAATGCCGGCACAAGGCTCGATATGCTGGTTTTGGGCCCTGATCATTTATATCACGGCGAGGGAGTTCCTTTCGATCCGGAAGGAATACTCAGCACACTTCCTTCCATTGCAAATGTCACCTTTGGCTACCTTGCCGGAAAATGGGTACAACAAAAGGGAAAAGATTATGAAGGCCTTGCCAAATTATTATTGGCGGGAACATGTGCAGTAGCTCTCGCTTTAGCCTGGCATCCGTTTTTTCCGATCAACAAAAAATTGTGGACCGGCAGTTTCGTCCTGCTCACTGTTGGGATTGACTGTATTCTACTTTCGGCCCTCATCTATGTCACTGATTTTTTGCAAAAAAGAAACTGGGGGTATTTTTTCCAGGTATTTGGAAAAAATCCCTTATTTATTTATTTATTATCGGAAGTTGCCGTTATTATACTTTGGTTTGTCGGAGTTGGGGATAATTACCAGCCACTCTTCAAATGGATCTTTGACAACGTATTTAGCCACGCAGGCATGTATTTCGGCTCCTTTTTGTTTGCGGTCTGTTTCATGCTGTTTTGCTGGACCATAGGATATATTTTAGATAAGAGGAAGATCTACGTGAGAGTTTAATCACTTACTGGCAAGCGGAAGCTTTAATATTTCCTTACCGAATTTCAGGCATTCATTTTTTACAGTCTCAACATCCTTTGATTTGATATAAGAACCAATGACATGATCGCCGGTATTGGGAGCGGCAATTTCTTTTTTCAAATCACCAGGTGTGCCCAGCTGGTTAAACATTGTTTTCATGGCAGAAACTTTTACCACATCATCCTGGTGGTCCTTATCCCGGTAATAATACAACATTAACGTCGGCTGCTTTACTTTTTCAAAAAGTGACTTATTCATGGTGGTTTCCAAAAGCTCCTCCAGTTGTACGGCTGCCTCCATTCTATATTTATGATACCAGTATTTTTTATAGCTCGCGCTTGTATCCTCACCTGTGTTATATTTTCCTTTTATAAGTCTTGCTACCTGCAGTCCCCAGTGATCGTTGAGCAGCCATGCGTTTGGATCATTGATAGCAATATTTGGAGATAGCAGGATCAATCCCGCAATATCCGGATACTCTGCCGCCAGTTTCAATGCCAGCGTTCCACCCGTGGATGTACCAATGATGATTACTTTCCTTCCCAATTGTTTCCCGATAGCATATGCCTCTTTGGCCGAGTTCCAAAGCTTTTCAGCCGTAAGGTTGACCATGGCGTCGACGGTGTCAATTCCATGTTCCGCCAGTCGCGACAGGTATAAGTTGCAGCCAAATGCCTTCGCAAACTCAGTATGGACAGGATCACCCTCTTCCTGGCTGGCAGAAAATCCGTGCAGGTAAACTACAGAGTAGTCAGTCGGCTGTTTCAAAGAATCATTGAACCAGGCTATCCTTGCCTCGTTGTTGGGTTTCAGATTATGCAGCCCTTCCTTTTCCAGGATATATTTTTCAAGCGAAGCCGGTTCAGCGGGGACGGCTGGTAACTCCAGCGCGTATTCCGGAGCAGAGGGTTTGGGTCCCAAAAAATAGATGATAACTAATAGCAAAACTATAAATCCGGCCCACTTTAAAAATCTCATATTGCAGTTTATATAAAACTACTAAAAAAAGAATGTGTGGGCTACTTCCCGGAACTCAGGTCCCTCTAAGTGGTTTTACGTTTAACCGTTAATGGTCGCCCGGAAAACACAAATTTCCCCGATTGAAATTTAATGTTCGTATATCTTTGTCGTCCTTCGGGCCGGTTGCGCGAATGCATAGCCTAAAATTTGTTTTCTTTGCAGCCAGTTTATTGTAAACCTTTAAAAAATCCATTATGAACGTTAGAAAAATTGTCCTTCCTGCTTTATCCGCTATCATGTTAGTTTCCTGCGTAAGCAGTAAGAAATTCAAGAAGGCAGAGGCCGATTATGCGACACTGCAAACACAACACACCGCGCTGCAGGGTGACCTGACTGCCTGCAATAATGAAAAAGCAACACTGCAGAGTCAGAAGACTGCGTTAGAAGGTAATATTGCCGATCTCAACAAGCAGATCGAACTTTTAAAGCAAAACAATACGCAGGCTTTGAAGCAACTGGAAGACATGTCGGTGATCTCGGCGTCCCAGGCAGAAAGCATTAAAAAATCAATGGACAATATTGGAGCTAAGGATTCTTATATCCAGACGCTCCAGCAACAAATGGCAAGGAAAGATTCCTTGAATATGGCACTGGTGATGAACCTGAAAGGAGCCATTGGCAACATGGACGACCAGGATATCAATATCAAGGTGGATAAAGGCGTCGTCTACATAGACATTTCAGACAAAATGCTTTTTAAGACAGCGAAATTTGATATTACCCCTCAGGCCAAAACTGTGTTGGGCAAAGTGGCCACCGTACTGAAAAATCAACCTGATATCGAATTTATGGTTGAAGGACATACTGACAACGTAGAATATAAAGGTGCGGGATACGTTTTGGATAATTGGGACCTGAGTGTAAAAAGAGCAACGTCTGTAATACGGGTATTACAGAAAGAATATGGCATGGATCCGGCGAAGATGGCTGCAGCCGGCCGTGGAGAATATAAACCCATTGCAGATAATTCAACTAAAGAAGGTAAAGCTGCCAACAGGAGAACAAGAATTGTTATTTTACCGCAACTGGATCAATTTTTCAAATTGTTAGAACCAAAACAAGGTTCATAATATTTTTTTATCGTTAAAAGCTGTCTCATCATCTTTGAAATTGAGGCAGCTTTTTTTTGTGCGCACCCGTGTAAAAAACTGACACCATTAACTTTTTTTCAACCCGCTTATCGCTGTAACCTGCGCCTTGTATTAATTGTATAGGATAAACTTCGTTTTCTGACCATCTTGTGCTTCTGACAAGCTGTTCATGAAAACAAAACTGTTTTTTATCATTTGTCTATTTGTAACTCTGATTACGACCGCGCAACCACCTGGTGCGGGGAAAATAATTATTGTTGTAACGGCTGAAAATAAAAATGCACTTGAAAATGCTACTGTTGAATTATTGAATGCCAAAGATTCATCCCTGGTCAAAGCAGATATTACTGATGATAAGGGCATTGCCGATTTTCAAAAAATCGCCTTTGGCGCTTACCTCGCGAAGGTTACCCTGATGAATTATGATACCAGGTATTCAAATATTATCGAATTAACTTCGTCGCAAACCACCAATGAAACTAAACTTACGTTACAGGAACATTCCACGCAACTCGGTGGTGTGACAGTAACCGGTAGAAAGCCTTTTATTCAAAAGCTAAATGATCGTCTTGTTGTAAATGTTGAAAACAGCCTTGTAAATGCGGGAAGCTGGGCGATGGATGTCCTGGAGCGGTCTCCCGGCGTAACTATCGATCAAAACGATATTATAAGCCTCCGCGGAAGGCAGGGTGTAATTATCATGATTGACGGAAAACCGACGCCGATGACGGGAGCTGATCTTGCTAACTACCTGCGGGGTCTGCCTTCAAGTGCCATTGAACGCATCGAGATCATAACTAATCCTTCTGCCAAATACGACGCGGCCGGCAATTCCGGTATCATTGACATCCGGATGAAAAAAGACCAGCGCTTTGGTGTAAATGGAACTTTTACCGCCGGCTATGGCCAGGGAGTTTATCCGAAGGCAAATGCCGGAACAACTTTTAATTACCGAAATAAAAAAATAAACATTTTTGGGAACTATAATTACTCGTATCGCAAAGGGCTCAATCACCTTTATCTCGACAGGAATTTCTATGATCATGGAAATTTTGAAGGGCGGGACCTGAAAGACAATTTTGCCCGTTTCCCGGTTAGCTCGCACTCAACCAGGTTTGGCGCCGACTTCTTTCCCTCTAAAAAAACAATTATCGGTTTTGTAGTCAATGGCACCTTCACCGATCTGACCCGGAAAACCGATAACGATGCTATTGTGATTGACGCGCAGGGACAACCGGTTTCTACCTTTCAAACCAGTGCGGGAAACGATGATGACATCAACAATGTATTCGCCAATATCAATTTCAAGCATAGTTTCGACAGTACGGGCAGAGAGATCACCGCGGACTTCGATTACGGTACCTTTAAGACTGCTTCGATTTCCTATAATGGAACAAAATATTTTTATCCTGACGGTACACCCATGCAGCCCGATTATGTCTTAGATGGCGACCAGGTTGGGAAACTTGTACTGAAAACCGCCAAATTTGATTATGTACATCCATTAAAAAACCAGTTAAGATTAGAAGCTGGTGGCAAGATTAGTTTTGTATCCAGCGATAATGACGCTAAATTTTTCGATGCAAGTAGTGGTACGCCAGTCGTTGATGTAAACAAGACCAATCATTTTTATTATAAAGAGAATAATAACGCAGGATATATAAATTTCCACAAAGCTTACAAAAAGTTCGACTGGCAGTTAGGCTTGCGGGGTGAACAAACAAATATCGAAACGCACCAGTTCAATGGTGATGTTCGTTTTGACTCAAGTTATTTTCAACTATTCCCCAGCGCCTTTTTCAATTACCATCTCAAAGAAGGCAAAACAATTGGGGTATCGGTAAGCCGCAGGATTGACAGGCCCGGGTATTCCCAGTTAAACCCTTTCCTGTTCTTGATTGATGTTACTACCTATGCAACAGGCAACCCCGGTTTGTTGCCACAGCTCACATGGTCGTATGAAATAAACTATACAGTGAAAAACCTGAATTTCACTTTGGGATACAATCATACTGTCGACAATCAGAACATTGCCATTGCCCGTTTCCAGGATGTATTCCCCAATATTCCATCTGAAGAAAATGTAACGGTACAGATTCCAATTAATCTTTCATCGTCGGACTATTTTGGATTGACAATTGCAGCACCTGTGCGTGTCGCTAAATGGTGGAACATGATCAATAATGGCAATGTTTATTATAGCCATTACAACGGCAGCCTCGGGGGTACAACGCTCGACAATGGATTACCCGCCTTTGATATGAGTACCAACAACACCTTCACATTTAAAAAAGACTGGACCGCTGAATTGGGTGCCCGCTTTAATTCCGGTGGGCAATATGGTTTTATGGTTACTAAATCCCAGTGGGGTCTGTCTGCAGGAATTCAAAAAACTGTTCTCAAAAGTAAAGGAACCGTACGTTTTAATATCACCGATATTTTCTGGACGAATCGTCCGCGGGCAACCATCACATACCCGGATGTATACATTGAAAAATGGCATGCATACCGGGAGACGAGAGTGGCCAATATCAATTTTACGTGGCGTTTTGGAAACAACAAGGTACAGGCCGCACGCAGAAGAACAACCGCATCTGAAGAAGAGCGACAAAGAGCAGGTAATTAATTTCTTTTAGTTTTCTCATGTAAATCCGGGCTGGTATTCCTACCGGCCCTTTCTTTTTACTAACTCATGATAGAAGACTATTGGAGCGTAAAACTGGATCGTAGATTCCGTTATTGCAATTCGGAAATTACGCAATTAGGGTCTGCGTTCTCTCCCTATTATTTCCAAAATTACCGTGCAAGATTTCCCTTTCGCAGTGCAATAATTTGCAGTTAATTTAGTTATACATGAGTGTTGATCCAATATTGTGAAAATCCAAAACTATGAAAATGCCGTATTTCTACCCTGTTGAAAGATTATCTCCTTTCAAAGCCCCGATAATTCGGATCCTGGTCATTGCCTCCTTTTTATTTTTTTCATCCAGGTCATTTGGCCAGATGTCTTCCTATACTCGCAGTTACATTGACAATGTTGTTGAAATTGGCCTTAGCGACTTTGGTTTGATCACGGCACAGGACTCTGCGAATATTTATTTCATCGCAGTCAGGAAGTCACAGTTTGAAAAAAACAGCATGCCGGAGAAAATCTCTAACACGATCAAAACGGCTAAATTTTATGGCGGCGCTTACCAGGCAAAAGCAACCAAGGTGACGACAGCCCAATTTGGAGGCTTTACGGTAGTACTGTATAAAGCCCCCAAACCCGCCGACGACAAATGGACAAGGAACTACTACTTCTCAATAACATACAAAAAGGGTAAGCTTACGACATTCAGGGACAAGTGGCTTAGTGATAAGATATGGGCCACGATGGATTCGAAATTGAAAATAATAAAACAGCCAAAGGCCGGAGTCGGGGTTGGAACACTCGAAATTCCAATTGAAGCAGGGATCGCTAAGGGCATGCCGCTTGTTAATAATGACGGTTTTGTTGCGGGCATATTTGCCGAGGCATCACTTGGTAAAAAATCTGTGAAAATAATTGACATGAAAGCGATAGCCGACGCGCTTTACACTGCAGCCGGCAACACCTGCAGTTATTTCCAGATGATCGAATGGAACCAGACTGATGTGCGTTGCATCCTGGAACAACAGGCACAGGTTGCCGCGGCTGAACAGGCACTGCTTGACGCAGAAACAAAGGCAACTAAAAACACTGCTAAACAAAATAAAAAGGCAAAACAACCTGCAACCGATACAGCAGTTACTATTGTAACGGCAGAAAAACCTGAGCCGAAACAACATTTTCTTGACTATGGCCTCAATGCCAATATCCTGGTTGACCCGCAGATGACGGATAATCCTAACAAGGATAATGATTTTTCAATTCGCGCTTACCACCTGGGATTATCCCTTCACCTGAACATCGACAAGAAAAAGGGAAACAATCGAATTACCCTGAAACCCCGTTATGGTAATTTTTCAGAACGCAATGATGATGGTCTCTGGACATCACCTGATGAAGAAATCAGGATCGTCCGGACAACTTATCAATACGTGGAAATGCCGGTTGTATTTGAAAGAAGATTATTTGGAAACGGCAGGTATTCTGTAGCACTCGGGGCAGGCTACTCCGCCGGCTGGGTGTTCAACCATAGTTACCATTGGATAGATAAGGCCGTAACGTCTATGACCAAACAACAGCTGACCAACACAAATACAGCTATTATGCAACGCTTCATCGGGGAATTGCATTTCTATGAATTTAAGTTTGGCCGCCTGACCGCTGTTTATACAAAAGATCTTTCAGCATATCCGCACGCGGACTACAAGGTCACAAGCGGAGGTGCAGACTACACTCCGTTTGCTGACAAGAAGAAAAATTGGTATGTCGGATTGGAATTTGGTATCAGGCTGAGGGGTAGTTGGTTAAGATAAGGCTCTCCGATAATAATTCCTGAAAATGTTTTGGTTAAAGGCCAGCATATGCAAAATATGCTGGCCTTTCTCTTTTCTTGTTTCTTCAAATAAATATCCATGTTTTCCTTAAAGTTGATACTTCCGTACAACGACTTTAAAATAATTCCTGACCTTCGCACCGCTGAATAAAATAAGACATCGATCATGAAGCAATTCATAATTATTCTATGCTCTCTTTTTGTGACAATACCTCCGTATGCCCAGAACAAGACCAGGAAAGCTATTTTTGTTATTATTGATGGCGTACCTGCAGATGTGATAGAAAAACTTGATTTGCCCAATTTCAAAAAGGTGGCGAAGGAAGGGGGATTTGCTCATGTCATGGTGGGAGGGAAAACCGCGGCTTATTCTCAATCACCAACCTTGTCTGCAGTTGGTTATAATAGTGTGCTTACAGGGACATGGGTCAATAAACACAATGTATGGGAATGCTGCAGCGCCGTGGGCATCAATTATAATTACCCGTCCATATTTCGATTATTAAAAACTCAATCGCCGCAAAAAACAATCGGCATCTTTTCATCATGGCAGGATAACCGCACAGGACTGGTAGGTGACGCACTTCCGGCAACGGGAAACATTTCTTTCGATTACAAGTTCGACGGGCTGGAATACGATACCGTCAACTATCCTCATGATAGCAACAAGGACTATATGCACCGGATTGATGAAAAGGTAGTCGATGAGGCCACCGAAAAAATTCAAACAAATGGTCCGGACCTGTCATGGGTTTACCTGGAATACACCGATGATATGGGACATATGCACGGCGACAGCCCGCAATTTTATAAAGCGGTTGGTTATGCAGACAGCCAGGTTGGCCGGATCTGGAAAGCCATTGAATACCGGCAAAAGAACTTTAATGAGGAATGGATGTTGATAGTAACAACCGATCACGGCAGGGATTCCATAACAGGCAAGGACCACGGAGGCCAGTCAGCCAGGGAAAAAACGGGCTGGCTATTAACCAATGCTAAAGACCTCAACGATAGATTTAAGAAGCAGCAAGGTTCAATTGTCGATATTATGCCTACCATTGCCCGTTTTATGTCACTGGATATCCCGTTGGATGACGCCAGAGAAGTGGATGGAGTGCCCCTGATCGGTAAATTATCCTTAACTGATCCTTCTGCTGAACTTAATAACCAACAGGCAACTATCCGATGGAAAAAAAGTGATAAAAAAGGAAAGGTGAAGGTTTGGGTATCTGCGACCAACAATCGTAAAACCGGCGGAAAGGATGAATACAGATTACTAAATGATACGTCATTAAAGTCGCAACAAGTTGTGATTAATCTTAAAGATTATCCTTCTTCATTCTATAAAATTGTGCTGGAGGGGAAAGATAATATTGTGAATTGCTGGATTCCGGAAACAAAAGAAAAATAATAACATATTATATTCTTCAAAGAATTCCAAAAGCACCGCCTGCTGAACTAACTTACATAAAACAAAACGGGTGCTCTCAGCTTCTACCATAAAATTGCTTCGGTTGCCGTTTGCAATTTTCCTGACACCCATCTATTTTTTTGCGCTTTCGCAGATCGAACATATTAATTGGTCAAAAGCAATTCTTGTTTTTATTATCCTTCATTTATTAGTTTACCCGGCCAGCAACGGATACAATAGTTATATGGACAGGGATACTAAAAGCATTGGAGGTCTTGAGCATCCTCCCCCGCCTTCCCGCGAGCTTTTTGTCACCACCATCGTGTTGGATGTAGCGGCCATTATTTTAGGTTTTCTTGTCACTCCATTGTTTGGCCTCCTGATGCCTTTATATATCGGCGCGTCAAAAGCCTATAGTTATCGTGGCATCAGGCTGAAAAGATTCCCCGTCATTGGTTATTTGACGGTTATTGTTTTCCAGGGTGCATTCACTTTTTGGCTGGTTTATCATGGGAGCAGCTCGGAACACCTGCTCTGGCCTTCGTGGCAGCCAATGGTAGTTTGTGCGCTCCTGATTGGCGGTTTCTATCCACTTACCCAGATATACCAGCACAAGCAGGACCTGGATGACGGCGTACTCACAATCAGCTATAAATTAGGCTATACTGGTACTTTTATTTTCTGCGCTATTGTTTATGCAATAGCCTGGACATTCATGGCACAATTCTTTATCGGTAGAAAGGAAACCAGCAAATTCCTTGTGATAAGCATCTTTTTCATACCTGTTATCGTTTATTTTACCGGGTGGTTCTTGGCCGTATACCGAAATAAAGAGGCTGCTAATTTTAGAAACACAATGAAGATGAACTGGATCGCGGCGTCATGTACAAACGCTGTATTTATTTTATTGTTAATATGGAAATATTTTGAGTAAGATTATTGCAATAGGAACTGCGGTGCCGGAACACTGTCACCGGCAAGAAAATATACCTGAGTTTATGCAGCGGGTATATGCGCTTGACGAAGCCGGAAAGAGAAAATTAAAATATTTGTACCGGCAAAGCGGAATTGATTACCGATATTCCGTAATTCCGGATTACAGCTTGCCCGCAACCGCATGGCAATTTTATTCGCCAACGGAAAATCTTGAACCATTCCCGGGGATGGAGAAAAGAATGGAATGGTATAAGCTGCACGCTGCTTCGCTTTCGCGGGACGCCATTCAAAGATGCGTAGAAAATTTTTCCGGAGACATCACCCATCTTATTACAGTGAGTTGCACCGGTATGAGTGCACCGGGACTTGAATTGGAACTGCTTGAATCTTTACAATTACCAGCAACTATTTTTCATACTTCAATAAACTTCATGGGGTGTTATGCAGCAATTCATGCCATGAAAATCGCCGATGCATTTTGCAGGGCCGACAAAACGGCCAATGTGCTTATCGTTTGTACTGAGCTTTGCACGCTTCACTTTCAAAAGGAAAATACGGTTGATGGAATCACCAGTAGTATGCTTTTTTCCGACGGCGCTGCGGCAATATTGATCACTGGTGATAAAGAAAGTAAAGGGTTAAGTATTGACCATTTTTATTCCACCGTTGCCTGGAAAGGCAAGAATGATATGGCATGGCAACTTTCATCAAAAGGTTTTTTGATGACCTTAAGTGGCTATGTTCCCGAGCTGATCGAGGAGGACTTTCATGGCCTGGTTACCGACGCGTTGGCTACAACCGATTTGCAAATGGAGCATATTACCCATTGGTGCATTCACCCGGGTGGAAGAAAAATACTGGAAGCAGTGCATAACTGCCTCGGTTTTACCAACGGTCAACTATCAAACAGCTATGATGTATTGAGAAAATTCGGGAACATGTCATCGCCCACTGTATTATTTGTCCTGGAAAAAATCATGCATAGTTTAAAAGCAAATGAACCGGCGAAAATATTTGGAGCGGCATTTGGCCCAGGCATCTCTATGGAAACTTTCATTTTATCATCATGATTGATCTTCGCCAGAGAAGCTATACAAAGGAATTAATGGATGGAGACGATATTCCTTTTGATGCAATGGCGCAAACTTTAAAGGAGCTTAATGTCGTGAATACCCGCCTGGGAGGCCACGCCATTACAATCAGCGGCGTCCGGCAAATGATAAGAGATCAAAGCCCTGTTCGAATTTGCGAAATTGGGTGTGGTGGTGGCGACAACCTCTTCGCCCTTCACAAATTTTGCACACAGGAAAAAATCGAAGCTTCCTTTGTCGGCATTGATATCAACCCTGAATGCATCGCGTTTGCCCAGCAACAATATGCCATGTTGCCCTGTCAATGGATATGCAGCGATTATGCAGCAGTAAATTTTGACAAGAATCAGCCAGACATTATTTTTTCTTCATTGTTTTGCCATCACTTTACCAATGAAGAACTCGTTAGCATGCTGCAGTGGATGAAGCAAAACAGCCGAATAGGTTTTTTTATCAACGACCTTCATCGCCACTGGCTTGCTTACTTTCTCATCAAGTACATCACAAAATTTTTCAGTAAGTCATACCTGGTAAAAAATGATGCGGCATTGTCGGTTGCAAGAAGTTTTAGAAAAAAGGATTGGCAGCATTTGTTTCAACTGGCAGGAATTCCAAAATTCGATATAGCCTGGCGATGGGCGTTCCGGTTTCTCGTTACCTGTAAGAAATGATTGTTTCAACGACACTAATGTAATTGAAGTGGATACTCAAAGCAGGATGGCTGGTCCAATTGATTTTGATGTCGCCATAGTTGGCGGCGGGCTGGCAGGCCTTTCCTTATCCATACAGCTCGCGAAACCCGGACATCGTGTCGTTTTATTTGAAAAGGAACAATATCCCTTTCACAAAGTTTGCGGCGAGTATATCAGCATGGAATCGTGGAATTTTCTTGTGAGCCTTGGCCTCAACCTTGAAAAAATTAACCCGCCCATTATTTCGATGTTACAGGTTTCAGCAGTCAACGGTAAAATTTCCGGACATAAATTACCGCTGGGCGGTTTCGGAATTAGTCGCTATAAGCTGGATCATTGCCTCGCTCAGCTTGCACGCGAAGCCGGCGTCACCATATTGGAAAACACAAAGGTGAACCAGGTTTCATTTAACGGCTCCTCATTTCTCCTTGAGACGTCGCGGCAGCCATACACGGCTAAACTTGCCTGCGGTAGTTTCGGCAAGCGAAGCAATATTGATATCCGCTGGCAAAGGCAATTTATCATTGCCGCAAAAAACAAGTTGAATAATTATGTCGGCATTAAATACCATATCAAAACAAACTTCCCACCTGACACAATCGCCCTCCACAATTTTGACGATGGATACTGCGGGATCGTAAAAATTGAAGACGATAAATATTGTTTATGCTATTTAACCACAGCCGCCAATCTTCAGCGGTGCAACGGATCAGTGAAAGAAATGGAGCAAGCCATTCTTTGTCAAAATCCATACCTGCAAACTATCTTTTCGAATAGTGAATTCCTGTATGAAGAACCATTGGCTATTTCGCAGATCAGCTTTGACAAGAAGGAACAGGTAGAAAACCATGTTTTGATGATTGGCGATGCGGCGGGAATGATCACGCCATTATGCGGCAATGGGATGAGCATGGCCTTGCATGCAAGCAAGCTGGCGGCTAGCCGGATTGATCCTTTTTTGAAACACAGGATCTCAAGGGCGGAAATGGAACGACAATACCGCCTGCAATGGAAAAAATATTTTTCCCACCGGTTAAAAACGGGACGCAGAGTCCAGCGCTTGTTCGGCCGTAGGTGGATAACAAACTACTTTGTCGCTCTTGCCGGCCGTTTTCCCAAACTAATAGAATCGCTGATCCGAAAGACGCATGGCGAGCCGTTCTAAAGATTTTTAGCTACGCCGAATGGTGGTGTCGCAGCCGTCACAAATTGGCATCATGCATGGCACACTTTTTTAATCAGTAACAGTATTATTTATCATTAAAACACCTGTTATGAAACAAACTGCCGTTGCAAGTATGTTCAGATCACTATTGACGTTCCTGGTACTATTTGGTTTACAATTCACCTTGCTTGGCCAGGACACTACCCGTTCCAGCACAAAAACAACCACAACAACAACTACAACAACATGGTATACTCAGCCATGGGTATGGGTTGTAGGTGCTGTAGTATTACTCATCATTGTAATTGCGCTCACCCGGGGATCCAATTCCCAAACGACGGAAAGAACAACGGTCGTCAAAGAATAATTTATTCATTGGAGAAAAGCCGCTGGTTGTTGATTGGTTTCCGTACAACTGTGGCTTTTCTGCCCCATTTATGCGCTAAAACGATTTGTTACCCCTCGGATTTCTTTATCAGTTTCCGAAGAAATTATCTGTGTTGTTCATAAACTTTGGGCGGTAGTGCCGTCCGCAACAATTCCATGTTTTTTTGAGTGAGCGTTGCCTTTTCTGTAGTCGCCGCTATCTCATTTAATTGTTGCATCCTGCTTACTCCTACAACCGCAGATGTAATCGCCGGATGTTGCAATACAAATTGAACGGCAGCCTGGGCAGCAGTGTGTGTAGTTACAGCAACGCCCTGCAATTGTTGAGCGGCACCAGCAATTTCCGTTTCGCTATGACCCAAATATTCTTTAGCTGTTTTATCCACTAAAAGACCCTGCGCCAGCGCTCCCCTTACCAACACTCCAATATTGTTTTGCTGAAGCAGGTTTAAAGTAGACTCCTCTGGCCGGCGATCCGCAAGGCTGTATTGTGTCATAACGCTTACAATATTCGATCGCTTTACATATTCCCTGATCACATTGGGACGAATTGAAGAAATACCATAGAAACGAATCTTGCCCTGTGTTTGTAATTGTTCAAATGCCTCTATCACCTCATCAATGGGATCGTCAATGGTGCCGCCATGCAATTGGTAAAGGTCAATGCAATCTGTCTGTAACCTATTTAAACTTGCTTCCGCACATTTCAGAATATATTCTTTGCCGGGATTCCAATCCCAGCCACTTCCATCACGCCGCCATTGATTGCCCACCTTAGTAGCAATGATGCTGCTGCCTCTTCTTGACTGCAAGGCTTTACCGAGCATTATTTCATTCAACCCTTTTTCATACAAATCTGCGGTATCAAAATAGTTAATTCCCAGATCAAGCGCATGATGAATTATTGCGATACTTTCCTTTTCCATCGACGCAGAAAGTGACATACATCCAAGACTTATCCTGGAAATGTTAAGTTGTGACCGACCCAGCTGTTGATATTGCATCAGCAAAATTAAAGAGCATTGCCGGAAGATCGCGATTGGCAATGTCTTTGATTTAACCTTTTCCTGTCGCTATTTTGTTTACATTTCAGAAATGAATAAATTAATTCTGCTGCTCTTATTTTTTGTCTCTCACCTCATACGGGCGCAAATTAACCCGGCAAACATCACCATTGCCCGGGACTCGTTTGGTGTACCTCATATTTTTGCTCCCACTGATCCGGAAACAGCATTCGGCCTGGCGTGGGCCCATGCTGAGGATGATTTTGAAACGCTGCAGTTCGTTGTTCTTTCAGGGCAAGCCAGGTTAGGAGCTGTCCTCGGGAAAAAGGGAGCAGAAGTTGATTATGTAGTGAATTTGTTGCATTGCAGAAAAATAGTTGAAGAAAAATGGAATACCCTGAGCCCCGATTTTATTAAACTCATGCAGGGCTATGTTGCAGGACTCAATGCCTATGCAAAAGCTCATCCGCGCGAGGTGAAATACAAAAAGGCCTTTCCGTTTTCGGAAAAAGATTACCTGACCGCAGTAATGTTTTCGGTTGCGATGTTTTGCGGAGTTGATAATACATTGAAAGAAGTTCTTGGCGACAAAATTGCGGGCGTTCCGGCCCTTAATGCAAAAGGTTCGAATGCCTTTGCATTTCACCCCTCCAAAACCAGTACCGGTGAATCTTTTCTGTTAATCAATGCGCATCAACCGCTGGAGGGACCAACCGCGTTTTATGAAGCGCACTTGCAAAGTGATAAGGGCTGGAACATACTTGGGGGACTTATGCCAGGAAGTTGCGTCATGCTGCATGGAACAAACGAAAATCTGGGCTGGGCGCATACTGTAAATTATTTTGACAAGATTGATGTCTACCAATTACAGATGAATCCCGATAATCGCAATCAATACAGGTTCGATAACGAATGGGTAAACCTGGAAGCCGAAAAGGCTAAACTTAAAGTAAAAGGAATTCCGGTTACCATTAACAAGACCATTTACTGGAGTAAATATGGCCCAACAATCAAAACAAAGAAAGGAGTTTTTGCTTTGGCAATCCCGGCAATGGCCGATATCCGGCCTATGGAAGAATGGTACCGGATGAATAAGGCAAAAAACTTTACAGAGTTTTACCGCGCATTGAGCATGGTAAGTATTCCCATGTTTAATATCATGTATGCCGATCGCTTTGACACAATTTTCTATATCAGCAACGCCCGGATACCGCAGCGCAACGCCGATCCGAAATACAACTGGAAATCAACATTGCCGGGTAATACATCAGCGACGTTATGGACGACATTTAAACCGGTAAATCAATTGCCTCAATATCTCAATCCACCATCCGGTTACCTGTTCAACACCAATCACTCGCCATTTTTAGCTACTGATGAACAATTTAATTTGTCACCAGCCAAATTTGACGACAACGATGGATTTACGTTAAAACACAATAACCGGAGCAAGCGTGTTACCGAGTTGATGGAAGGCATTGATAAAATAAATTATGAAACCTTCAGGCGAATTAAGTTTGACAAACAGCTACCACGGCGGTTGCAATATGACTACGATATTGACAGTTTGCTAAGCCTCGATGCAACCAAATACCCGGATGTGAAGGACATCATCGAAACCATCCAAAAATGGGACCGTAAAGCAACTGTGGACAGCAAAGGCGCGGCGGTGTTTTTATTGTTGTTTTATTATGCGGCGAACAATCTTGCCGGAAAGCCGCCCGGCCAACTATCGATCGAGGAAAGTATCACGGCATGCCGGCTTGTCCGCGATCACATGATGAAGTATTTCGGGCGCACTGATCTGGCACTGGGAGATCTGCAGAAACTGGTAAGAGGAGATGATGCACGGCCTGCCTCGGGTATACCCGATGTGCTGAGTGCAGCATTTTCCGCACCATATAAAAATGGAATGCGCAAAGTAACGTCAGGTGATGCTTATATTTGTTTCGTCAGGTATCCAAAAAATAGCTTGCCGGTTATTGAAAGTATTAACACGTTTGGGGCGTCCTCTAACCCGTCTTCTCCGCACTATAAGGACCAGATGACCATGTTTCAAAACCAGCAAACAAAAAAGATGACCTTAGACAAACAGGCGGTTCTCAATTCCGCAGAAAAAATTTATCACCCGGGAAATTAGTGACGTAACTGGAAAAAATTCCTGTTTAAAACTCTTCCATATTTAGAAGTCGGAATCTTTCTTTCGTAATAATCTTACAGTTTTCTGCCAGATCTTCCAAAGAACAACTTAACACCTGCATATTTGTTGGGAGTCCATTGACTGATTCCATCAGGTCAAGCTGAAGCAAACTTTTTTCGTCAACGTTTTTCGTTCCTTTAAGCTGATCAAATATGGCCGCAGCAGATCGCCGGTTATTACCGATAAAAAACTTACCGAAACATTCGTAACCAGACCCGGTTCGAATGTTCAAAACAATAAAAAATGTTGACTGCTTCGTCGAAGAAGGCATACAACGAAAATACCAACTTGTGGGGATTAAATTTCTTTTACCTCAATGAAAAAGAAATTGCCTCTTAAATGGTTTTATTACAGCGATATAGCGTCCTGTATTGGTAGCAACCCCGCTTTGGTTGCTGCACGCTGCTTTCTGTATGTTTGGTAACAGTTGGTTTTTTTGTTCCCAGGGAAATGGGTATTCCGATCCGCATATTCCAGCCCGAAACGTCTGAACTGATATATGCCGTCGAAGTCTTGCTTGCAGTTGTGGAAGATATAGTTTGTGTGTTCATGTTTCCAAGTCCTTTAAAATAATTAACGCCAAGTGTAAACAGTCTTGTTCTGTTTTTTCCGAATTCAAATCCCATTCCTGTCATCACAGCGGTGCTCCAGTTGCCTGCACGGTATTCGTACGCAGGTTGACCATTGACTGTTTTTGTAATTACGTCCGTATGAGTTGCAGGAATAAATCCAAACGAGGCTGAAGGTTGAAAACGGACCCAGCCGCCTTTATTGCTTTTTTGTAGAGTTTGATTTTTTTCCGCAGCCGGCCGTCCGGCCGTATTACAACTTTTCAGACAATGGCTTCTATACGCGTAGCCACAATTTTTTTTCGCTGTTGCGCCGGTTTGTTTTGCATTCGTAGTTGTTGTTTTTCCCGACTTCTTAAAATATAATGGTTTGGTCGTAAACTGGTAGCCGGTTTCAAACCTCAATTGCATATCCCCGGTAGCAGTAGTATAGTTGGTCATTCCGGTTTCAGGATCTGAAAAAGTATAAGGAACGATAGAACGGCTCGTTGCCGCTCCCAGGAAAACCCCATGCCCGGATTTTATTTTATAGTTAAGTTGAAGGCCAACCTGCGGGGATGTGACCACACCTGCAGGCGCGAATGAAGAGAGATCGTTGTACCTGATTTTTGTTTTTGAATTTTCAAAGCCAACTTGTGGGAGCAAGCTGAATTTTTGTGCCGTCGCTGCATAACAGAATGCAACGAAAATAACGGGGATAAGCGCTGCAGTTCTCATAACTTAAGTTTTTAGTATCCTATAAGGTAAGAATTTTCAAATGCGGGAAAAAATCAAATACACCAACGGCAAGTCTACCCATCCTGGCATAAGATAAGGCGGGCTCATTCGAAAAAATACAGGAAAAAGAACTTCTTAACTTATGATCCTGACTCCTCCCCACTCATTACCCATCACTGATTATTCATCACCGGTTACTCCACCAATAAGTCAATTTCAACACAAATGCCCTGTTGCGCACATAAACAGGGGAAGAATAATAATTATCAGTGTATACGAGAAATAAATCAGATGCAGGCCGGTAGCGCCACTGAAATCTTGTATTAAGATTAATATTTTTTTGTTGGCTGTTGTATTGCAAATAAGTGGTGAGAAAAATTGTATTAGTAAAAGTTATATCGACCCGAGGGCCAATCAGCCAAAACTGAGTATTTTCCCAGGGTGAGGGTAAGCGAATATCATTATAGACAGCGTTTAAAGTAATACTTACAAATGGTTGAAACCGGTACCCAATATCTGCCGTTATGTTATAGCGGTTACCATCGGCATAATAACCTCCGAAGCGGGTTGAAATGTTATAAGTAAAAAGTTTCTGAGGGCGGGAAAAAAACTCAACGCCGAATGCTTTCCAGTAATGCTCAGTTCCGGCAGCAAGGGAATCCTTACCGCTATTAGTAGGGTCGAAAGGTTGTAAAAGTTTTACATAGCTATCCCCAACCCAGACATCAAAAACGCTTTGATCGCGGAAATTCAAAAGATAAAAAACCAGGTTTTCATGATCTGTTTTTTGGAAAGAACCATTATAGTAAAATGTTCCGTTGTAGCGCGGGCCATGATTTAATATACGGCCAGTTCTCGCAGGAAAAAACAGGTGACCCACTAATGGATTTAATTTGACATAGTCTTTGCGGGGAACATAACCCACTTCTGCTGAATAATTCTTGTGGACATACTCTTCCTGGAAGAAAAGTGTCCACCTGCGGCTCGCGTACTGGAGGAAACCTGCGTGAGAGTAGCTATTCTCATTTTCTCCCGGAGAAAAAGATTTTAGAAACATGACCTTTCCGGTCCACAGGTTGTCAGCAGAAGCCAAATTGTATTCAGCCCCGATGTTCCGATTATATAAAGAATATTGTGGCTTTGTGGTGTCGCTATTGACTTCATAATCCAGCGACTGCTTGTTGATGAAGAGCATGCGAACATTGGATCTTGCAAAGATTCTGCGCTGCAGCGCCACCACGGCAAAATTTTGAACAGGCAAACCGGTTTCCTCAACACTTTTTGTTTGCATATCCATAGCACCTATGCGCCAGTTCTTGTCAATATTACCACTTAACCGCGCGCCAAAACTTATGGGCACACCCAATCCTATTCGACGGGAGAAAAAAGGCCGGATATTTAAAAAACCAAAATTGCCGAAGAGGTCATTGTTCTCGAGAAAGAATTGTCGCTTTTCAGGAAAGAACAATTCAAATCGATCGAGATTCGTAACCTGCTTATCGACCTCTACCTGGGAATAATCCGGGTTAAAAGTAAGATCCAAATTAAGGGACGAAGTCAATGCAATTTTTGCATCACCGCCAATTTCTTTCCGGAACGCAGTTTTAGTATCTTTTTCATAGTCTTTCGAAAGGCCCGTAAGCGCGTAAGGAATAAGAGAAAGATTGAGTCCGGGGTCAGGTAAGGGCTGGTCCCAAACCAACTGACCTGTATAAGCCAATGAAGCAGTAGGAAATTGCCTGGGTACCGGCGCCCAAGAAGACTTTTCGGCAACCGTTATATCAAGCCGGCTGAAATTGACGCCCCATTGTGTGATTCCTTTTTTATATCGTATGGTTTTAAAAGGTATTGCTGCCTCGAATATCCATTTGTCTTCGAAATTTTTCACCACTGAAACCCATTTGTTATCCCAGTTCAGGTCGGCTTTCCCGCCTTCGTATAAAGTCCCGTCCCATTGTGCTCCCGCCGCATTAGCGCCGAAAGTGTAACCGCTGGTCAGGTCATTGAAGGGGTCCAGGAAAAAAATAAAGTTGTCATTCTTGCCAAAGACGAAATCGCGGCGCAATGATTCAACTTTGTAGGGAACTCTTAGAGGGAGGTAACAAATTGCGATGATATAGAGATTGTGTTTGTCATAGGTCATTTTGATTTCCGTTTGCACGCGTGCCTTGCTGGTGTCCATTGGTGTCACCATAAAAAAATCGCCCGCAGTCTCAGCTTCATTCCATGCTTCATCATTCACGAGGCCGTCGACGACCACTGGTACGTCTGTCTTCCTGATATGAAGTTGATAGCGATTATTTTTTTTTTGGGCCAGGCAGATTCCGTTGCCCAAAAGGAATAATAGGCCGAAAACGATTCTCAAAGCATCCGAAAAAATTTTGTAATTCCGCAAAGCAAGTACCGGTAGTGGAAAATTAGGAATTAGTAATTGGGGAATTTGGAATTCGGATTTTAGATTTTAGATTTCAGATGTCTCTTCCATTCGCCATCAATAACTAACATTCGGAATTCTGAATTCAGCATCCAGTATCCTGCTTCGCGCTCCGCACTCGCAGTGACCGGCATCCAGTATCTAGTATCTAGCATCCAATCTCCAACTTCCAACGGAACAGAGCGCAACCGGGCGACTCAACTTCAATATCCCCATTGTTTCATAATCTGCAGATCTTCTTTGACGCAATCAAGCGGCGTTTTCCCCTGGTAGCTTTCCTGCTCGATAATTAAATGCCTGGCACCGCCGGTTTTAATCGCTTCTTCCAATACTTTTCTTACTTCAATGACACCGCTGCCGAGTATGGCACTCTCATATCCATGTTCAGAACCTGCCGTGGCGATTTCATCTTTTACATGCAGCGATGCAAACCGACCGGGATATTTCCTGATTACATCCAGAGCCCTGCCTCCCCCATAGTACATATTGCCGATATCCAGCTGCTGTGTGACCAACTCAGGATCTGTATTCTGAAGAATCCCGTCATATAGAGACTGACCATCGATCTTTTCGCTGAACTCAAAATGATGATTATGATAGCCGAATTTCATTCCCGCCTTTTTGCAAAGCTCTCCTGACTTGTTGAATACACCCATGTAGTATTTCAATGTACTCGAGTCTTTTCGCCAGGTGTCCGGAAGTGAAGGACTAATCACGAACTGCTGTTCCAGCGCGGCGGCATCCTCCACCGTGTATTTCCACACGTCTGTAAATTCCTTTTTTGTCTCGTCCCAATGTTTCGCCCCAAGCACAGTATGGCCGCTGGGCATTTTCAGGCCCAGGTCGCTTAATATCTTTTTAAATTCTTTAGGAGCATAGCCATAGAATTTACGGTCAATATAATTGGCATGTTCAACATGCCGGTATCCCATCTCTGCAATTTTTTTCAATGTGCCCAGGGGATCCGCTTTCATTTCATCACGAACGCTATACAATTGTACTCCCGTAATGGTATCAGTTTTTGGAGTTGCCAGCAATGATTTGGGGAGTATTGCCGCACCGGCTGCAGTAATGGCGGCGCTTTGAATAAATTCTCTTCGGCTAAAACGCATAGCAAACAATTTTGATTCAATTTCAATTTACAACTTTTGTTTTGATACCCTTAATAAAAGTTGAGTTTTACAAATGAATCAATATCGGCGCGTGACCCGGTGAATTACAGATCAGGAGCATTGAATGTGTCACCCTGGCTCATGTCGCCGCTTTGAAATCCTTTTTTAAACCAGTACATCCTTTGGGCCGACGTGCCGTGTGTGAAAGCATCGGGCACAACATATCCCTGTGATTTTTTTTGCAACATATCGTCGCCTATGGCATTCGCTGCATTGAGCGCCTCGTCAACGTCACCAGCCTGGAGATAATTTTGTTGTTGCGCATAATGTGCGAATACACCTGCAAGGAAATCGGCCTGCAATTCCATTTTTACGGAGTAACGATTGTATTCGGTTTCGCTGAGCTGTTGCCGCAAACGTTGCAACTTGGCAGATGTTCCATTTAGCGTTTGAACATGGTGGCCCACTTCATGGGCTATAACATATGCCATAGCAAAGTCACCCGGAGCATTTAACTTGTTTTGCATATCCTCATAAAAAGAAAGATCAATGTAGACCTTTTGATCACCGGGGCAATAAAACGGTCCCATGGCAGCACGGGCATTGCCGCAAGCAGATTCAGTGGCCCCCCTGAACATCACCAATGTGGGCTTCGTATAATTTTTTCCCTGCTCTCCAAACAGTTTGCCCCATACATCCTCGGTATCTCCGAGCACCACTCTTACAAACTCGGCTCTCTCATCATCGGCAGCCTTCTCTTCGGCGCTCATTTCGGTTTGACTCGTCGGCTGAACAGATGGTATCTGCGAGGGATCAACCTGGCCTCCGCTTAAAAAAGTATATAATAGGTATACTATAACGCCAACAATGCCACCGCCTGCAGCCAGGCCTCCGCCGGAAATGCCACGGCGATCTTCGACATTGGTGCTTTCACGTCTTCCTTTCCAAAACATGATGAGAGTTTTTAGTTATTAAGAAATATCAATCTCCTGCCAAATATCCTGGGATAAATATCCGGGAATTTTTTATACGCCTCTCTAAACTTACCTGATCAACTTCAATTGAACCAGAACAATACAATGCATACAATTGGCATGCCACTGCCGCGGAAATTCCCTTGTGACACAATTTACGAATGTTGCGATTTAGTACCTTGCACGCATGGAGCTTGCTATTCATCATATTACCACCCGGAAAACATGGACCGATCTCAACTTAGACAAGGCCGCGGGTGAACAAATTTCTGAACTCCAACAGCAACTAAAGAATTATTATGGTGTGGCCGACAGGAACCTGGACCGCCGCCAAAGTGGTTTGGCTGCTCTTTTTAATGGCTCTTCCCGCACTGATGGGCAAGCTGCCGCCGCTCTACTTGGCCGGGAATCGGGAATGGAAGTATATAACATTAAGTTAGCTGACATTGTTTCCGAATATATTGGGGAAACGGAAAAAAATATTGACCGGGTATTTGCGCAGGCAAAGGGTCAACAATGGATTTTATTTTTTGATGAAGCCGATGCCCTTTTTGGGAAAAGAACCGAACCAAAAGATAGTCATGACCGGTATGCCAACGCCGAACTCAATTATCTATTGCAAAGGATCGCGGAATATAACGGCCTTGTTATTATCGCGACCAATATAAAAAGCAACATCGATGATCCATTTACCAGGAGGTTTCGTTATATCATCGACTTTCCTTTCCCTGGTCACAATAAGCAATTACAATAAAACTAAAACTCAAACTTTTTTTATGCAACGTATTGCCATGCTTGGTTCCGGATTCATTGGACGTTTCTATGCCGACTCATTACAAGGACAAAGAAGCAAAGACAAAATCGTAAGTATTTATTCCCGCAGGGAGGAAAGTGCTAAAAAATTTTCGGCCGATTACAGCTGTGAACATTGGACCACATCAATGGAAGAAGCCGTTGCGCATCCAAATGTTGATGTGGTATGTATTTCGCTTCCCAATAACCTTCATGAAGCCGCGGTCATGTTGTGCTGTAAACATAAAAAAGCCGTTATCACTACCAAACCGCTCGGCAGAAACGCCGCTGAAGCAAAACGCATGCTTGAGGCAGTAGAAACAGCCGGGATCTTTAATGGCTACCTCGAGGACCTGGTGTACACACCCAAATTCCTGAAAGCTTTTGAAAGCGTGAGCAAGGGTGCAATTGGCCGGATACTTTGGGCCAAATCAAGAGAAACGCATCCGGGTCCTCACAGTGACTGGTTCTGGGACATTGAGCAAGCGGGTGGTGGCTGTATTCTCGATCTTGGTTGCCATTGTATTGAAATTACAAGAAGCTTTATCGGAAAGGATATTAAACCGGTCGAAGTTATGTGCTGGGCTGATACCCAGGTAAAACCTATCGATGCCGAGGATCATTCAATTGGATTGGTGAAATATGAGAATGGCTCCATAGCCCAGTTTGAAGTAAGCTGGACATTCCGCGGCGGCCTGGACCTGAGGGATGAAGTGATGGGCACCGAAGGCACTATCTGGATGAATAATTTTTTACGTACCGGCTTTGAAATGTTTTCGACAGGAAAAGGCGCAGATTATGTGGCTGAAAAGGCGGAGAGCGATAGCGGTTGGCTATTTCCCGTGGGGGATGAATTAAATGAACTGGGCTATAATCACATGTTTGCCGACATGTTCAACTCATTAGAAAAAGGTAAGCCACCAAAAGAAACTTTTTATGATGGATATGTGGTGAATGCAGTTTTAGACGCTGCATATAAATCAGCAAAGACAAAACTTTGGGAACCCGTAAAGCTGGATATCTGGAGGGGAAAAGAAGGGGTGGGAAAATACAGCCATCTTACCGATTACGATTCCGATCATTACCTGATCAAAGAAGAGGTGACACACTATGGCGCCAAAAAAGTGATTCTTAAAAACAAGACAACAAATAAGATCACTGAAAAGGTGCTGGAATAATAACGTTTACTTAAACGTAAGCACCAAGAACCAAATAACAAGATCCAAATAAAGAAGAGAAAATCAAAAAATACAAATCATTGGAGGATTACGATTTTTAAGATAAACCCTCTTTTTTTGATTTTTTATTTGATATTTATTTGGATCTTGTTTCTTGGTTCTTGTTATTTGATGCCATTGACTTCGACAAATTCATATCACATCTTATTTAATGATCCCTTCTGAAAAAAACACTTTTGTCGGCATCTCTTTGGCTGTGCTTGCTGTTATTATCTGGAGTGGCAATTTCATTATCGCGAGAGGAGTTATTAAACAAATCCCGCCGGTCAGTCTCGCCTTTTACCGATGGTTATCGGCTTCAATAATAATATTTCCATTTGCCATGAAACAAGCCGCGGCTGAATGGAAATTTGTAAAGCAATCTTGGCACTATCTTTTCTGGGCTTCTCTTTCAGGGATCACCTTGTTTAATACGTTTGTTTACATTGGAGCACATTATACCACGGCGATCAACCTGGCATTGATCGGAACGACGACATCTCCCATTATTGCAATAATCCTGGCCAAAATATTTTTGAAGGAAAGAATAGGTTTGCTGAAGATGGGTGGAATCATGCTTTGTATAGCCGGTGTGCTCTTTCTTTTAGCCCGGGGAAGTTTGCAAAACCTGGTGTCTCTGAATTTTACCAAAGGCGATGGATGGATCCTGTTGGCGGCGTTGTGTTTTGCGGTCTATAATACCATGGTACGAAAAAAACCATCGACCATATCGTCGGTTAACTATTTGTTTGTGACTTTTAGCTTTGGTACGTTGCTGCTATTGCCTTTTTATTGCTGGGAGCTGAGTAATACTGCCGTGGTGACGTGGAATTCGAACTTAATTCTTATTATTCTATACCTCGGTGCGGGTGCATCTGTAATTTGCTTTTTGTTCTGGAACATAGCTGTTGGTAAACTTGGAGCCGGCCGTACAGCTCTTTTTGGTAACCTGATACCCATATTCAGCAGCGCGGAAGCTGCCATTTTGTTAGACGAAGAATTTACATGGATACACGTTGTAAGTATGCTGCTTGTTTTTGGGGGAATAATTATGGCTAACTGGAAGGCCCTTAAGCGGTAAGGAAACAATTATTCCGTGTCTTGTGGCCGCCATCCGGTGTTTTGCATGGGTACCTGGTCGAGTAATTGGTCAATGGTTTTTCTGCTAAATGGTTTTTCCAGGAAATAGTGGGCCCCTTCCTCCATTGCCTTCTTTCTTACCCACGCTGATGTGTCAGAGGTCATCATGATTATTTGTATATCATCGCCCGTTGACCTTATATTTCCAATAAAGTTCACACCAATACCATCGGGAAAACTATTATCCAGGAATATCACATCCGGCTTAGAAGATGCAAGACACTCCCGGGCATCGTGCAGGCTATGTACGGACATGACCTCCATATTCCTTGTCTTTAAAATATTTTCCAATAAATAAGTAAGGTCATCGTCGTCGTCGACAATCATTGCTATGGGGGTATGGGATTTCAACTCATCATGTTTATCGCAATAGAACAAAAACTCCGCCCTTTTTTTTGCGCTGTTTGCCGAGGCAGAATGAGTATTTGTTTACGCAAGTCCCGCCCGATTGTCCAATTAGATGCGCACAACATCAAATTACTTTACGCGACGAGGCGAAGTTTTGCCGTTGGATTCGGGATCAAAGTGGGCACATTACTAAACCGATACTGCGGTCAGCGTTTGATTCATTAATTTCATTTTCCAAAATGCTCTATCATGGCTATCCGGATCTTTATTACGGGCGGCACCTTCGACAAAGAATACAATGAACTCAACGGCGAGTTGTATTTCAAAGACACGCACATGCAGGACCTGCTGGCTATGGGACGATGCCGCCTTCATATTGAAATACGGACGCTGATGATGATTGATAGCCTGGAAATGACGGCTGAAGACCGCGACCTGATAGCGCATCAATGCATTCAATGCGAAGAAAAACAAATTGTGATCACCCACGGCACGGATACCATGAGCGAAACTGCCCGGGTGCTGGCCGAAAAAGTCAAAGGCAAAACGATCGTGCTATTCGGCGCCATGATCCCGATAAAATTTGGTAGTTCCGACGGGCTCTTTAACCTGGGTGGGGCATTGGCCTTTGTTCAAACGCTGCCGGAAGGTGTTTACATCGCCATGAACGGCCGTTATTTTCAATGGAACAATGTCAGGAAAAACCGGCAGACTGGCATGTTTGAGGAAGTAAGCTGATCAAAAGATCGTAAAAAATTACTAATGTTTATCAGGCTGCACTACAATAAAATCACAGCAATGATCTGTTGATCTAAAAATATTATTTCTGGCTTTGATAAATAGCTGTTAAAGACGGTTTCCTCACAATTGTGGGGCATGATAAATGCGTTATCAGCGAACCTAGTATGATAACCATGTTTTACCGCAACTTTTTTTTCCTTCTATTGGCTGGTGGTTTATTCTTTGGAAGCTGCAGGAAAGACAGCGGCCCGCAAAATAATAATTCAACAAGTGACGACGAATGTGCCGAAGGGCTCGCGAATGGAAGCGGAGAAGCTGTCGCCGGGAGATATATAGTCCTTTATAAAACGTCGTCAGTGAGTGCCCGCGGGATGACGGCTGAACGCTTAAATAATATCGGAGTTAGAGTTCTTCAAAGAAACAGTATTAACAGTAAGGCATTAGAGGAAAGTTTTGGGGGACAACCAGGAGGTTTCATCGCTACTATTTCTGCGGACGAGGCCGTCCGGTTAGGCCAAGATGAAAGTGTAGCAAACATTGAACCCGACAGGATCATCAGCCTGGGCACATGCTTTACAATAGTGGCACCAAGCTTAATAACGTGGAATATTAACCGTGTGGGCTTTGGCGACGGCAGGGGGAAAAGGGCCTGGATCATTGATACTGGAATTGATTTTGACCATCCGGATCTCAATGTTGACTCAGTATTAAGCAAATCCTTTATCAACGGCGTATCCTCAGCTGAAGATGAAAACGGGCATGGCACACACGTCGCAGGGATCATTGGCGCAAAAAACAACCAGTTTGGAGTACTGGGAGTTGCCTCCGGGGCTTCATTGATTTCATTGAGAGTGCTTGATAAAGACGGTGAAGGTTTACTATCCAACATCGTTAAAGCCCTGGCATATGTAAACAATAATGCCACGCCCGGCGATGTAGTTAATATGAGCGTTGGTGATGATGAGGGAGGATCCACTACATTAGATCAGCAGGTTCGCAATACTGCGGCACAGGGCATTTACATTGCAATCGCTGCCGGAAATGAAAAAGAACAGGCTAATAAATTTTCTCCGGGACGCACCAATGCGGAAAATGTCTTCACAGTTTCGGCCGTCGATAGTCTTGACCGGTTTGCTTCGTTTTCTAATTATGGCAACGACGTGGTGGATTATTCCGCACCCGGTGTCAAAATCCTGTCCACTTTTCTTAATGGACGTTATGCTTATATGAGCGGCACGTCAATGGCAGCACCGCACGTTGCAGGGCTGCTTCTACTAAAGGGAAAAAATATCACGAGTTCGGGAACCGCACTAAATGATCCCGATAGTACAGCTGATCCGATTGCGCACTACTAAGGCTATTCTTGCTGTGTCACTACGTGGAATTTAGCAACTTGATTTTGGTCGTTGGTCGAGGCAGCGTATTCAGTCTTTGGTCATGGTTAGTAGAATAATAAAGTGAGTTTTTGTACACGGGAATCCAACACCAATAACTTAAAGCAAACCCGCAGCCACAATTTAAAACCTAAGACGTTGCTTGTGGCGTGTTGAAAAAGCGCAAATTGATGTCAACAGGGGACATGAGACTTCCGGCTCTTCATCACTGCATTGGTCACAATAGATGGAGCCAGGTGAAATTCGGTGGTTTTATCAAGAAATTGGATAGCGCCTAATTTTTCACATTGCTTCCGATAGTAATCAGAAGAATTATTCGAAATCACTACTACTTTGCACTGGCAGTTGCGCTCCAGGATTTTTTTCAACAATGCAATTCCGTTTGGACCGGGAAGATTAATATCCAGCAGTATAGTATCATGTTTACGCGTCTCAAGCTGTTTCAGCGCCTCATCATAGTTACCGGCGGTGTAAACACTTACCCTCTCACTGAATTCACGGAATAGGTTGGCCATTCGCTGAATAAATTGAGAGTTATCGTCAACAATAAGTATTGAAATCTCGCTGAGCGGCATAGAACTGGAATCACAATTTAATTATTGAGTAAACCGGGGAAAATAGATACGCCTATCTATTAGTTGTAGAACAATTACTACAGGTAAACGATTAGTGTTAATGGCAGCCTCATTTTTTAAGATGGAGCGTTTTTCGAATAGCATCAATCAATCCTCCTGGTAATGAATCCTTAGCAACAAAATCACTGGCTCCGGCCTGCAAGGACCTCTCCAGGTATTGTTCAGGAGGATAGGTGCTGACTATAATTACCGGTAAGCTTTTTTTTACCTGTTTAATTTTCTTTAACACGGTAAAAACACTTTCTCCGGGCATGGCGAGATCGGAAATCACCAGGTCACACGGGTGGCTTAATGCCTTTTCCAACAATGTTTTTGTGTCCCTTGCTTCTTCAATATTTGCTGAAGGGAATTCTTCCTGCAATAATTGTCCAATAGCCTGCAGCACTGCCGGATGGTCATCAGCAATAATTAGCCTGAGCATAATTTAAGTTATATCAAAAGGAAAAGCGACAGACGCTGTCTGGCAAAATAGCTATTCACGATCTAAGCATGTGTAGCCGGGAACTTTTTAATCCTGTAGTTTTTATACTACAATTATTGTGCAGTTTAGATAAGTTTTCTTTCTAAAGCATACCGCGTCAGGTCTGCGTTGGAGCGGATTCCCATTTTTTCAAGAATGCGTGACCTGTACGTGCTTACTGTTGTTGTACTAAGTGACAATTGACCCGCTATTTCTGACACGGATTTACCGGAAGCAAGCAATTTAAAAACGTCAAACTCCCTGTCGGATAAAAGGTCATGCGGTTGTTTGTCCATATTATTATTAAAAGCATCAGCAAGTTTTTCTGCAACGGCCGGCGTGATGAATTTTTTTCCAAGTTGCACCGTCTGTATGGCCTTTATAATGTCATCATGAATCGTTTCCTTCGCCAGGTAACCTGCCGCGCCCGCTTTTATTGCGCGCAGTGCATACTGGTCTTCGGGATATATGCTCATGATCAGCACAGGTAGTTGTGGAGCGACTTGCTTTAGCTGGTTGAGCGCATCAAGGCCGCTGCGCCCCGGCATGTTCATGTCGCATATAACAATATTCCAGCTATGATTGACTATTTCTGTCATCAGCCCTTCAGTATCCGCCACCTCTCCAACCACCACAGAAGGATATTCTTCAATCAGGATTTGCTTCAGGCCCTTACGGACAATGGCATGATCGTCTGCAATAAGGATTTTTAGCATAGGTCAATTAGATTTATACAGCTTTTTTCGACAACGGGATGATGACGGTTACCGTAGTTCCTGCTCCTCTCGCACTCGTAATGTTATACACGCCACCCATCATCATGCTTCTTTCTTTCATTCCCAGTAAGCCCAAAGTTTTCTTAGTGGCCATTGGCCCCTCTTCAAAACCGATTCCATTATCCCTGATAGTTAAAATTAACTGATTATCCTTTTGTAAAAGGGAAACGTTCACATTTTTTGCTTCTGAATGTCTTGCAACGTTGGTTAATGATTCCTGGAATATCCGGAAAATCCCGATTTTAAGAGAGTCGGACAATGCTAATTCGTTTTCCGGAATCACTAACTCCCTCCTTATACCTGACCGCCGCTCAAATTCTTCAAGGTGCCATTCCATCGCCGCGTACAGACCAAGATCATCCAACAGGGTGGGTCGCAATTCCGAAGCGATTCTGCGGATCGATCTTACCGTTGTATCCACCAGGTTAAGTATCTCCGACAGCTTCTCTTTAACCATGCTGTTTTCCCCGCCAATTTTTTTATTGAGCCAGGAAACATCCATTTTTAATACGGTCAATAGCTGGCCAAGTTCATCATGGATTTCGCGGGAAATATTCAATCGCTCTTGTTCCCGGACGTTTTGGAGATATCCCGTCAACGTGCGTATCGCCTCATAAGATTCTTTCAATTTTTCTTCAGCAGCGTGTCGTTCTGTTATATTGTTTGCGAGTACGAGGCGTCGCATCTGCCCTTTATGATTTATATCGTGCGTAACAATGTCCACATAAATGATAGTGCCATCCTTTTTTTTATGCCGCCAGATGCCGGCATGATGAACGCCACGAAACTCAGTACTTGTGAGGGCTTTTAATTTTTTAAGGTCTTTTGGTGGCCGGAAATCCATTGGCGAAAGCTTCAGGAACTCCTCCTTTGTATAACCATATTGCAATAGCGCGACACTGTTTACGTCAATGAACCTGTAATCGGGCAATGTAAGCATCCACATGGGAAGGGGATTGCTTTCAAACAGTAACTTATACTTTTGTTCCGAAGCGCGCAGCTCAGTTTCCGCCTTTTTTCTTTCTGTTATGTCAATTCCATTTCCGAGCAGGCAGGGCCCTCCTTCATATTCAATCATCACCGTTTTAAAAAAATATGGAATTTTTCTACCGTCTTTCGTAATGAGATTCGCGTCCGTGTCATTTATACCTTTCTGAAAGATGCCTTGAATCCGTGCGACAACATAATTTTTTTCTTTTGCTTCAAAAAAATCAGCCGGGTGCATGGTCGCCATTTCACCTGCTGAATAGCCGGTAACATCTTCTAATTGTTTATTCCATCGTATAAATCTGCCTTGCAGGTCAAAAAAATAAAACACGCCGGGAAGGCTATCGATAAGGTTATCGGCAAGAGCCTTTACTTTGCTTATTTCCTTCTCAGATTTTTTTTGTTCTGTGATGTCCCTCATAAAAATGGACAATCCGTTTGGTGACGGAAACACAGAACTTTCGTACCAGAGATCATAGGGCTTATAGTAATCAGTATTGGTTACATATTTCTGTTCCTTCATGGCTTTGTTGAAAGCCTCAAAAGTCGAAGAATTAATGGCAGCCGGAAATTCTTCCCACACGTTTTTCCCGATGATGGTATCCGGGTCGCGACGCGCAAGTTTACCGGCCTTTTTATTCATGTACGTGTAACAGAAGTTCCTGTCCAGCGCAATGAAACCATCCGTCACCCGTTCAAATATTTCCTTCAGCTCGCTCGTCTTTTCCAGGACCTTTGTTGAAAGCTCCTCGTTAAATGATCTTAATTTATCCTCCAGTCTTTTGCGTTCAGTGATATCCCTGATGAATCCAACAAATAATAGTTGTTGTGCCGTTATAAAAGGCGAAATCCGCACGGAAACATCGATTTCAGTTTGGTCTTTTTTTACTGCCTTCAGGTCAACCGTCTTACCAAGGATTTTGCTCTGACCTGTATCCCGGAAAATCTGCATTCCTTTAATATGTGACTGGCTGTATCGTGGTGGTACAATAATCTCATTTAATGTCTTGCCGATGGCCTCTTCTTTTCTCCAGCCGAATAATTTTTCCGACTCCGGGTTCCACCTTTTAACCCTCGCATCACTATCAACGACCACTACCGCATCGGGTGCATTGTTGAAAATGGCCTGTATCTGATCCTCCCTTTCATGCAATGCTTCCTCCGATCTTATTCTTAACATGTCTCTCCGGTTAAGCAACACGGCGTTATACCATGTTATTCCGGCAAAGAGGATAATCACACTTAACACAAAAAGCGTGGCGCCAAAATCGGTGTTATACAAACCACCCCAATTTCCGAATAGCCTGAACAATCCTAATGCTGAAGGAATAATAATCGTCGCTGGAATCAGCAGGCGAAACATCAGGCTGCCGCTTAGCGTGCTTGTAATTTCTTTCATAATGCCTTTTGCAGGTACAGCAAAAAGGACGCTTAAGGCAAATAATAAAAAGCAAATTGTCGTTGAGGCTGGCATAATCACAAAGCTCAGCAGACCATAAAAGCTTTGAACCAGGTACAAATAGCCAAGAAATGAGAGCAGGCTTAACAGGCCTACCACTACAACAGCCAATTGAGAAAGGATTTGTTTTTTGCTTTTCCCGGGAAAAAAAACCAGGCAGCACCCTATTAGTGCAAAACATAGGGCAGTGTTCGCCGTCATTCGCCTGCCCGGGTCAGCAGTCCCGTCACTCACAATATCATGAGTAAACAAAAGAGTGTCTATTTGAAAACTGAAACCAAAAATGTGACTGATGAATGTGAGCACGCCGATCAACAATACTAAAATTGACAGAATATTCGCTGTATACCCGGAACTATTCCTGGCAAATAACCTCATCGACAGAACCGAAAGAATAAACCCAATAGCAGACACCGGGTTCATGATAACTACGGAAGAAAAAGGATCCCGTAACAAAGCAATATTCCATTGCCAGCCAATTAGCGAGAGGAGCGCAATTAAAATTACCGAGGTTGCCAGGTAATTCGACCATTTTTGCAACCGTTGCTGGATTCCTATATCGGGCGGTAATTGCATAGCTGTATTTCACGTTGATGGATCACGCACCTAACCTGTCAACCCATTTCCCTAAAGATCATCAATTCATCCGCTACTTTACATCAGAGTCAATACCAATTTACCAAATCCAATTGGTTTAAACTGATATCGCCGGCTTTATTTATTAAAACCAGAGCTCCCGATATACAACGTATTGTTTTACATCAAAAGAGTTGCGTTTGTTTCCATGGTATTTTTCCGTTACAAGCTTTGAAGTGAAACAGGACGAAGAAAACACGACGAAAGGAGTGCGCGGTTTGTCCAGCGGATTGGACTTAACGTATTAAGAGTTTCAACCATTTCCAACAATTTCCTATATTTGCCCCCTCTCAAATAAGCGATATGAAAATCTGTAAGGTTCGCCTCCATTAATTAATAACAGAACCTCTTTTGTCATTTAGTAAATAAGCAACAAACTTTTGTTGCTATCGTTCGCTTTTCAAAACTATTTTTCGTCATGTCGCAAACAACTTATACTAATAAAGTATCGAATATCATTTCATTCGTCGCAAGTGCCATTCGCGGTGAAGAAATGGATTACACGCAGGGAAGCATACGCAAAGCGGTGATCATGCTTGCTATTCCCATGATTCTTGAGATGAGTATGGAAAGTGTATTTGCTCTTGTTGACCTCTATTTTGTGGGCCATCTCCCGCAAAGTGATAAAGCGCAGCAGGTAGTTGGGCTGAGCGAGTCCGTCATAACAATCATTTACTCCATTGCTATTGGAATCAGCATGGCGGCAACCGCGCTGGTGGCGCGGAGAATCGGGGAAAAGAACCCGGAAGGCGCTGCAAAAGCCGGTGCACAAACAACTACCCTGTCAGTTATCATCACCGTTATTCTCAGTATGTTGGGGTTTGTCTTTGCAAAAGATATACTTCGGATCATGGGAGCTTCTCGCGACACGATTGATTACGGCGTTAACTATACGAGGATCCTAACCGGTGGAAGCATGGTGATCATGTTGCTGTTCCTGATCAATGGTATTTTCCGCGGAGCCGGTGATGCAAGCATGGCAATGAAAAGTCTCTGCATTGCCAATGTTGCCAATATCATTCTGTGCCCGTTATTAATAAGGGGTTGGGGACCTGTACCAGCATTTGGTCTTACGGGTGCTGCGATGGCCACAACCATTGGACGAGGCATTGGTGTCACTTACCAGTTGTACCACCTGTTTAACGGGAAAAGCATCATTAAAATGACATGGGCTTATTTCAAACCTGAATGGCGGCAAATAAAACAGATTTTCAATATTGCTGCTCCCGGTACATTCCAATTTCTTGTAGCCTCGGGAAGCTGGATCGTTCTAACGGCTATCGTAGCACAGTCGGGTGAAACGGCATCCGCCGGATATATCACTGCTATCCGGGTGGTGATGTTTTTTATCTTGCCGGCGTGGGGCCTAAGCAATGCGGCAGCAACTCTTGTTGGCCAAAACCTGGGCGCTCAACAGCCAGAAAGGGCAGAGCAAAGTGTTCTGAAAACAGCTAAGTACAACGCTATTTTTATGGGCGTTGTTACCGTGTTGTTTTTTATAACAGCTCCGTCTATTATGGGCTTTTTCGCACAAAAGGAGGCTACCAAAAAAATCGCCATCGAAGCAATGCTCATCATTAGCTCAGGCTATGTTTTTTATGGAATTGGAATGGTTATGGCCAATGCATTTAATGGAGCAGGCGATACAAGAACTCCCACTGTTATTAATGCGATCGGGTTCTGGCTATTCCAGATTCCTTTGGCATTGGTACTTTCCAAAACACTGAATATGGGAGCAACAGGGGCTTTCATCGCGATTCCGGTTGCAGAAACAGCAATTGCCATCGCTGCTTTTATAGTTTTTAGGAAAGGCCGGTGGAAGTCAGTTAAGGTTTGACGGGATCATCGGCACCAGCACAGCCGATGCCTGGCAGGGTCGCACTATTTTATTGTAATAGTGCTTCTTTTTTTACCCTTAGTAGTTTTTCCTTGTGTACACTACGATCAACGAAGTAGAAATTCTTAGAGTGCTAGGAAACAATACCTTATTAACAAAAACGGAAGCAAGGTAAATACTAATACAACAGTACATACCGTTTTCCTAATGTATCCGGATTAACGTCCGGAAGAAATCCGAACCCCTTGAAAACGCTGATGTCAATATGCATTTGCTGTTGTTTTGCATTGCCAGGGATATCGTCCATGCCGATGCCAAAACCGAATAAGGTTTCCCCGGTTTCTTCTGATACGTCCATCAAATCGCATGATTCAGCCAAAAATAATCTGGCTATTGAAAGCGATTTAATCCAGCTATACAATATTCTCGAATTGAAACAAAAAGGTTTGTCTTTCCGTGCGTTTGAATATGCATACAAAGGATATCAGCGGTTGATGCGGCGGAAAGTCATCGAAAGTGATGCATATCTTGCCATATGCGATTTCAGCCAGTCTTCGGCAAATAAGAGAATGTATGTACTGGATATAGCTAATTGCAGCACGATTATGAACACATACGTGGCACACGGAAGGAATTCGGGTGGGGAATATGCCAGGCGCTTTTCAAACAGGCCGAAATCGCTTCAAAGCAGCCTTGGCTTTTATATTACCAGGGAAACGTATTATGGCGAACATGGCCTGTCGCTTAAAATGGCTGGTCTTGAAAAAGGGATTAATGACAAAGCCATGCGAAGGAGAATTGTGATGCATGGGGCCGATTATATTGGCGAAAACTGGGGAGAAAGCGGAAAGATCATGGGACGAAGCTTTGGATGTCCCGCTCTGCCAAAAAAAGAATGCGAACAAATTATCAATACAATAAAGAATGGTAGTTGCATCTTTATTTATCATCCGTCACCATCTTACCTGCGCGGATCAAAAATATTAAACGACTGATTGGACATATCATGGATGGATGATTGCAAAAGGCCCACATTGTTGGGCTTTTTCTTTTTAAACGATTGGGCTATTTGCCCCCGCGTTATTCTATCGCTTATTGTTGCACAGGGCGTAACTTTACAGCCGATGTCCCGAATCAACCGTAATGATACTCTTAATCTTTTGTCGAAGCTCAGTGCCCGCAGAGCATGGAACGGGATAAAGGTGCTTGCGAGTTATTATGTCAGCAAGTGGACAAAGAAACCCGTGCAATGGGGCTTTCCCATATCTATATCGTTTGAACCTACGACTTCGTGTAACCTGCGCTGTCCCGAATGTCCCAGTGGCCTAAGGTCATTTACCCGTCCAACGGGAATGCTGCAAAATGATTTTTTTACCAAAACGATCGATCAGCTTCAGAAAGAGCTGCTATACCTCGTCTTTTATTTCCAGGGTGAACCTTATCTCAACCCATCCTTCCTTAATATGGTAAAATATGCATCATCCAAAAGCATCTATACAGCTACTTCTACCAATGCTCATTACCTCAATGATGCCAATGCGAAACGCACCATTGAAAGTGGCCTTGACCGCTTGATTATATCTATTGACGGAACAACGCAGGAAAGCTACCAGCAATACAGGGTAGGTGGCAGCCTCGAAAAAGTGTTAGAGGGCGCGAGGAATATTGTGAAGTGGCGAACGCAGTTACAAAGTAAAACTCCCTTTGTTGTTTTCCAGTTTTTGGTTGTCAGGCACAATGAGCACCAGATTGAAGATGTCAAAAAAATGGCCCGCGAGATTGGCGTCGACGACGTCTGGTTTAAAACGGCGCAGGTGTACGATTATGAAAACGATCCGAATCACCTGATCCCGACCATTGACAAATATAGCCGATACAGAAAAACGGCAGACGGAACAGTATTTAAAGGAAAATTAGCCAATCATTGCTGGAGGCTATGGCACGATCCCGTCATCACATGGGATGGTCTTGTAGCCCCCTGCTGCTTCGATAAAGACGCGCAGCACCAGCTCGGCAGCCTGAAAGAAAAATCATTTAAAGAAATTTGGAAGAACGGCGCCTATACAGAATTTCGAAGGCAACTCCTAAGAGGCCGCAAAAATATTGATATCTGCTCCAATTGCTCTGAAGGCACCAAAGTTTGGAGCAATTGATACAAACAATTTTGCCATGCAACTATCCTCTTCCGTTTCCACCGGTCTCCTTCACCAGCATGAATCATTAAGAGATTTGATTGCAGGATTAACCGATGAACAGATAAGGAGGCAAATTATTCCCGGCAAATGGTCCGTCTTTGAAAATATAGTTCATCTCCAAACCTACCAGCACACGATTATGACGCGGATCAGGCTAATCCTGAACGCCGAGAAACCTGTGTTCACTCCTTACACTGCCGAAGCAGATCCCCTGTTTCATGATAACTGCCGGCTTCAAACCGTTGAAGTGATACAGGATTTAATTAATACACGCCAGGCATGGGCATCAGAAATGGTGTCTTTACCGGGTAGTGAATTACAAAAGGAGGCACGGCATACAATCTATGGAACAATGAACCTTCTCTTTTGGTTGCATTTTTTTCTCCTGCACGAGGCACATCACCTTTTTACCATCTTCAAATTGGTCATGGAATTGAGAAAAGAGCGCCTGTAAAATGACAAGCAATATTTGGGATTCGCCTGCTAGTTACAATTTGATTACGGCGTTGTATATAGAGGTATAGAACGAAATAAACCCTTCACAAAAGCTTCGGACGGATTCGGTCAGTAATTTCATCGGTAGTGAGCATTGAGTAAAAAAAAAGGTGGCTTGCAGCCCAATTTACTGCGTTGTTGCATGCCAAACAGAAAGGAGCGCGGGTATTTATCAACAATTACTATACACAGCGCAAAAAAAATGGATCATATCCCATTGAAGTTGGAACTTTAAGTGTGCATTACCATATGGGGATCGAGCAGGATATACGTCAGTCAAAATTTCGCAACGAACATCAAAAGGCGGGAATCAACATGATCTATACTTACGGATGGATCATGGAAAAGCAGAAAAGCCTTTTTGCCACGGAAAACATCACGCCCCAGCAATTCAATATCCTTCGCATTCTGAGAGGCAGCCAACCACAACCATTGTCTACCCTGCAAATCAGGGAAAGAATGCTTGACAAGATGAGCGATACGAGCCGCATCGTGGACCGGCTCATTGCAAAGGGTCTTGTTAAAAAAGCGGTCTCCAAAACCGACCGAAGGCTGGTTGATGTGCTCATCAGCGAAAAAGGTAAAAAGCTGCTGGAGCGTATGGACCGGCTCCAGGACGACCTTGATAAAATCACCGGCAATCTCACTCTCAAAGAAGCGGCGACACTAAGTCGCCTGCTCGACAAATTGAGAGGATCGAAATAATCCAACTGGATTGATTTTCAAATTTTTTTGCACCCTTCTTAACTTTTTTATAGGCAGAGTGAGCCAATATTCAGTTAGTTTCGCCGTTTTTATGAGAATCTAACTGGCGTATTGATGAGAATTTTGTTTGTTGTCATTATCCTACTATCAGGCTATACATCTTTTTCACAACCCAACTCCGAATTTCGCGGGGTATGGATTGCAACCGTTGATAATATTGACTGGCCACACAAAGGCGTGTACACTGCATATAGCCAGAAACTTGACTTTATCCGGCAGCTTGACATGCATAAGCAAAATGGGATGAACGCGGTCATTGTGCAGGTTCGCCCGTCAGCCGATGCTTTTTATCCTTCTGCCTTGGAGCCTTGGAGTGAATGGCTTACCGGCAAACAGGGGCGGTCTCCCTCCCCTTACTACGATCCTCTTCAATTCATGATCGAAGAAACTCATAAAAGAGGAATGGAGTTTCATGCATGGCTCAACCCTTACCGCGCCAACTACGATGTGCGGTCTGCATCCATAGCTTCTAACCATATCACTAAGATTCATCCTGAATGGTTCTTAACGTACGGGGGCAAGAAGTACTTTGATCCGGGCAATAAAGAGGCGCAGCAACATGTAATAAATGTCGTCAAGGATATTGTAAAGCGGTATAATGTGGATGCGATCCATATGGACGACTATTTTTACCCCTACCGGATACCTAACAAAGAATTTCCTGATAATGCCTCATATAAAAAATCCGGCACTAGCCTATCAAAAGGTGATTGGCGAAGAAGCAATGTGGATTCTATAATCAAAGCGCTGAATGCCGTTATTAAAGCGGAAAAACCGTATTGCAAATTTGGCATCAGTCCTTTTGGCGTTTGGAGGAATAAGGAGGCTGATCCCGATGGAAGTAATACACAGGCGGGTCAAACAAATTATGACGACCTGTATGCAGACATTCTTTTATGGCTAAAGCAGGGTTGGGTTGATTATGTGGCTCCCCAGTTGTACTGGGAAATCGGGCATAAGCTCGCCGACTACGAGGAGTTGATCAGGTGGTGGAGCGAGCATAGCTATGGCCGGCACATCTATATTGGTCACGGCATCTATAGAACGAACGAGCGGAATCCTGCGTGGAAAAATCCAAATGAGCTGCCCAACCAGTTAAAGATTTTGAGAGAGACTCCGAATGTAAAAGGAAGTATTTATTTCAGCAGCACCAGTTTCGACCGTAATCCAAATGGTTGGAACGACAGCTTACGCAATAATTATTATAAGTATCCTGCAGTCGTACCGCAGATGAGCTGGCTGCCTCAAAGGGATATTGGAAAGAGGTAATTATACAACATTCCCGTTTAATTCGGCCTTAAAGCATTTGGCTTTTGTTCCAGGTAGTTGGTGTACTCAAGCGAACCCAGTCTTACCCGAAGGGGGATTGAAGTAGCTTTTTCGAACTGCCATTCTTTACGGCAGAAAAACCCGGGGCTAGAATTTTTGAACGCAGTTACCCACGTTAGCGAGCCGGAATTGGCAACTAAATAGCTGTTTACAAAAGGCCTGTACTGCAATAATTTCTTATTGTCCAAGTGACCGTTAGTTATAACTTGCTCTTTCCTCGAATTGACCTCAAAGTTCTTGAACAGGTTTGGAGAATTTTCCACATATGTTAATTGTCCAAAAGTTTCCCCATCAAATGTGAAAATCAAGACAACAACTAAATAAAAAAACCGTTGCGACATCTTTCTATCTTTGTTTTGTAAATTTACGGCCTGATTTTTGATTAATGGCGGGATTTTTGTCAAAAAGCCACCGGGTTGTATGTGGGAGGCGAATCGTGAAAAGATCCACCATTTTAAACACGATCTGATATTTATGGCCCTTAGCCAATCGTTACAACAGAAATTATTACAAAAGTTATCGCCTCAGCAAATTCAGCTGATGAAGCTGTTGCAGGTGCCAACGGCCAATCTCGAAATAAGGATAAAGGAAGAACTGGAGGAAAATCCTGCGCTTGAGCTCGATGAAGAAAAGCATGAAGATGAAAAGGATGAGTTGAAAGATGAGTTCAGCAGCGAAGAAACCGACTATGATGATGAGCCCGGCAGCGATGATGATTATAATGATGTCGATGTAAGCGAATATGTGCACGAAGGCGATGATGATGTCGCGGATTATAAGCTACGCGATGATAATTACCCTGAGGAAGATCAAAAGCAAGTGCCGTTTAAGACTGAAGCAAGTTTCTATGAATTGTTGCTTCATCAACTGGGTTTGCTGAAACTGGATGAAAAGGAACAGGGAATTGCGGAGCAGATTGTGGGAAGCATTGATGAAGATGGTTATTTAAGACGGGACACTTCGGCAATTGTGGATGACCTTGCTTTCCGGCAGAATATTAATGCCACAGAAGAACAGGTGGAGTCGCTGATTCAGAGAATTCAGCAATTTGATCCTCCCGGTGTGGCTGCCAGGGACCTGCAGGAATGTTTATTGTTGCAGCTCCAGCGGCAAAAAAATGAAGGAAAAGACGTTGATATAGCCATCATGGCAATCCGTAAATACTTCGACGAATTCACCAAGAAGCACTACGAAAAAATCCAGCGCGGATTGAACATAGATGAAGAGCAGCTGAAAAAAGTAATGCAGCAAATTATCAAACTCAATCCCAAACCCGGTGGACTTGTGGGTGGCATGAGCAAGGCAGAAAGCTATGTTGTTCCCGATTTCTTTATTTTCAATAATAATGGCAAACTTGAGCTGACACTCAATTCCCGGAATGCCCCTGAGCTTCGCATCAGTGAAGGTTACCGGGATATGATGAAGGAGTATGATCGTGGTGCGAAGAAAGACAAGCGCCAAAAAGAAGCGGTCATCTTTATCAAACAAAAAATTGATGCGGCAAAATGGTTTATCGATGCCATTAAACAACGCCAGCATACGCTGATGAGCACAATGACGGCAATCATGAATCACCAGTATGAATTTTTTCTTACCGGTGATGAAACAACGCTTAGGCCGATGATCCTGAAAGACATTGCAGAAAAAACGGGACTCGATATTTCGACGGTAAGCCGCGTGGCAAACAGCAAATTTGTGCAGACCGAATTTGGCACTTACCGTCTTAAATTCTTTTTCAGTGAATCGCTTAGCACCGATAGTGGTGAAGAGGTTTCAACACGGGAGGTGAAAAAAATATTGAGTGACCTGATTGAGGGCGAAAGCAAAAAGCATCCATTAAGCGACGAACGACTGACAGAACTTCTCCAGGAAAGAGGATATAATATCGCCCGGCGTACCGTGGCAAAATACCGCGAGCAGTTAAACATTCCGGTTGCACGGCTCAGGAAAGAACTTTGACAAATTTCATTGAAATTTTCTGTTGAGTATTAATTCTCCCCTGCTTTCGCATACTTCGCTATTATCGAATTTATTTTTTTCTTGAGGCTATCGGGACAATTAGTATTGAAGAGCACATGCAGGGGGTCGATGTTAAACCGGTAGCATTGACTGGGTTTTACTCGCCTGCCGTCGATATCCACAAATTCGCGTTCAAGCTCTCCAAGCTCATCTTTTAATTTTCTGATTGTATCGGGCGACAATGACTTCCGCATAGTAATAAAGGATAAATAACTATGCCATTTTAACCCGAATCCGGTTTATGAGCTTAGGTCCTGAAGGCGAATGGATGTATCTGTTGGAGGCTTTTGGGATCCGATGTTAAACAATATTTCGCCGATTCGAGATACCTAAAATCATCATCATCGACTAAACTCGCAAACCTGGCCCTTGACCCATACAGAAACCATATGTCATGGTTTTTTGTAGTGAACCGGGCTTGTTTTTGGCATTGGCATTCGGTTGTTTTAGACAAATACTTTTACGAATTTATTTTCTCGTCAAAACATGACCATTTACCAAACCCGCCGCCCTGACCATTAACACTGCAACTTCCTCCATAAAGAAGCCTGCACTATTTATAAGCACAGGCTTTTCAAATGCTAATCATCGAGCCAAAGAAAACATCAAAATTCAGGTCGAAGAGACACGGCTAACGGAATTCGTTTTAAACACTTTTATATTAAAAAGCATTTGCCGTTACGTTCTCATTGTCTTCCTGTTTTTCCCAAACATAGTCGCCTTCCTGTTCTGCTTCTACATTAACGTAGTTTTCAGCAATATCCGTCAGTATCGAGTCCGTATCTGCTTCCTCTCCCAAAGTTTTATCCAACAGATCTGCGGCGCGGTCCAGGTTCATAGTTCTTGCCAAAGCGACCAACCCACCATAAGTAGCAATCTCGTAATGTTCTACTTTTTGTGCTGCTATGATGAGGGCGGCATCTCTTGTTAAAGATCCTTCCTCCGTTTCGTTAATGATATCCCTGCACTCCCTCAGCAGGCCATCCATTGCTTCGCATGTTTCGCTTTCAGGTTCTTTTCCTATCATCCTGAAAACTTTTTCCAGGCGCTGAATGTGTCGCTGTGTTTGTTTGATATGTTCTTCGAAAGCATCCTCCAGCTCTTCGGTACTGCTGGCATTCTTTAACTCCTCCAATCCTTTTATCAATTCATTTTCGGCATAGTGGATATCCTTTAACTGGGCAATAAAAAATTTTTGAAGAAAGGAAGGTGATTGGCTTTTACCGTTTTGTTTTGCATTTTTTCTTTTATCGTTCTTGATATTCGTCTGCTTCATAATTAATTAAAATTGCTGGTTAATTAATGCAAAGAACAGAACGAAACTGTTCTATTCTTTGCATTATTGAATTAAGGTTTACCGGGAAGAACTTTTAGAGGTACTCTTTTTTTTGTTACTACCGGAGGTCGGGCTTTTTTTGTTAGCAGAAGAAGATTTTCCGCTGTTGCTCTTTGACTGACCCCTGGTTTTGTTTTCAGAAGACTGGCTGCCCCTATTTCCTGAATTTCCGCCTCTTTGTTCACTATTACCTTGTCCCCCGCGGCCAGAGTTACCATTGCCCTGGCTGCCCCATTCATCATTACGTCCGCGACCCTGTCCTTCCTGTCCCCCATAGTTACCAGCACTTCCCCAGGATTCAGACTGTCGCCCGCCGTTTCCATATCCTTGCTGGCCGCCGTATTCCTGGCCTCTTCCCCATTGACCGCTGTTGCCGTAGCCCTGTTCACGTCCATACCCCTGGTTTCCCCATGATTGATTTCCTCCCTCACGGTTTCCTTGTCCACCGGACCATTGCCCGGATCCTCCATACCCCTGTTGTCCACCACCGTAATTGCTCTCACGCTGGGAACGATATTCGTTTCCGTAATCGCCGAAATTATCATCACTCATTGGCCGGCGTCCACCTTCTCCACCATACATTCCCTGGCCTCTTCCGCCGTATCCACCAAAACCGCGTTGCGAACCGGAGTCATGGCCATAGCCCGATTGTCCGCCATAGGACTGCGTACTGTCGCCGTAGTTTCCTTGTCTTTCATCATAGCCGTAGCCGCCCTGGTTAGACTGCCGTCCCCGGCCTGACTCGCCATAATTTTGTGATCCGCGGTCGCTTCCTGATTGCCCGAATCCGCCTCTTCTCCGGTTACTTTCATTGCCATAACCTTCTCCCTGCCGGCTACGTCCTGAGCCCTGGGAACCGCGATATCCGCCTTGTTGTTCCCATTCTGACCCCTGGCGGCTCATACTGCCAAATCCCTGTCGGGAGCGACGGCCCTGTTGTTGCCCACGTTCCTGCTGGTTGCCATAATTTCTTTGTTGTCCATAATCATCATCATAGTCATCGTAGTCATCATCATAATCTTCTTCTTCCTGTCCTCTTCTGCCTTGTAAACGTTGATCATCTTCATCATAATCTTCGTCATCAAAATCTTCATCGCGACCATAATCATCATAATCTTCATGCCTTTGTTGGGCACGTTGAGAGTAACGCTGGCTCTCACGTTGTGAGCCATTGTTTCGTTGGCTGCCCGATCGTTGTCTTGTTGCCATAGCATTTGTTTTTGATTGATAAATAGGTTATCAGAATTAAGTCCTCAAAGCCTATGCCCTCTAAAAAGCCACTTGTTCATAGGTATCCATGGTGGCTGAAACCCTTATCCAGACGCGATTACATAAGATTTATTATCCTTATTATTAATACGCTATCCATATTTTTTCATGGTAAAAAAATGATCTTACCAGAAATTATTTCCCCGTTTCTTTTTATTATGATTAACTAAATGTGAATATCCCGTTCACGGTTTTTTCCGCCACGCTGATTTTAAAAATGGCCCCGCATTTGTAAATTTTTTTTTCATCTTCTAATTAAAAAAATTATTATGAGTACCATAAACACAGAAAATCGAAATCAGTATGCCCTTATCACCGGGGCAACAAGTGGTATTGGCTACGAGATCGCAAGGCTGTTTGCAAGTGATGGGTTTAACTTAATTCTGGTGGCACGAAGTGCGGAGCGGCTGCAGGCAATAACCGATCAACTAAAAGGGCAATTCGGTGTAGAAATTACGCCATTGCAGAAAGACCTTTTTCTTCCCTCGTCCCCGAGGGAAATATACCAGGAAGTGCAGGCAATGGGCGTAACGGTGTATGCCCTGGTGAACGATGCCGGGCAAGGTGAGTGGGGATCGTTTCTTGAAACCAACATTAACCGTGACCTCGACATTATACAGCTGAATATTGTTTCATTGGTAGCGTTGACCAAATATTTTTTGAAAGATATGGTGGCGCGTAATGAAGGGAAAATCCTCCAGGTTGGCTCAGAAGCAGGTACTACACCCGCGCCGTTGCTTGCAGTATACGCAGCCACTAAAGCATTCGTTTTATCCTTTAGCGCTGCACTTGCCAATGAATTAAAAGATACAAACATTACGATCACTGCATTATTGCCCGGAGCTACTGACACTGATTTCTTCCATAAGGCAGGCGCTCAAGATACCGTAGCTTATCAAAAAGACCTGCTCACACCGGAAGAAGTGGCGAAGGACGGTTATGAAGCATTGATGAAAGGTGAAAGCAAGATTATTTCCGGTGCGAAAACAAAAATGCATGTCTTCATGAGTGATTTGCTGGGAGCGAAACTCAGCGCAGCAAACATGCGGAAACTAATGGAACCTGACAAAAAGAAAAAAAACCGGAAAGAAACGGCGCATGCTGCGTCACATGAAGAAAGAGAATTTATAAACAGGGAGACGGGCGGTGACGAGGGTGACTTTGAAAAATAGTAAGTGTAAATTTTAAATAGTCCTTGTACAAAGTAATTGTTCCCTTTTTAAACCGGCAACGCTGCCGGTTTACCTGTTATATTGCAATGGAGCAAATATGAAAATCACCTTTTTTGGAAGCGCATGGTAAAGAAAATAATGGCAACATTTACCAGGAACGAAAATGAATTTGTGATGATGATTGGGTAATCTTCCTTTAATATTCCATACCACACCCAGCCGGCCAGTCCCGCCAAAAGGATAAACAACATAACCCACGAAATGTCATCCGCTTTCTTTTCCCTGATGATCTTGATGAGCTGCGGCAATAAAGAAATTCCTGTGCAAATACCTGCAATGATACCGATCAACTGTGTCTTATCCGGCATATTACATTTTCAGGTGTGTCAAATTATAATGTCGTTCGATTTGATCGCCTACGGCACTGACCAGATCCGCGGGACGTTGTTCATCTGTGCTCCATTTGCCATTGTTATAGGAGAGGTGGCCAAAAGATGTTTGGTTTAGCACTACGTGAAATGAAACGGGAAATCCTTCATCGTTGAGCTTGTCAGACGGGTTGGCCCAACCTTTATAATATGTGCCATCATTTTCCACTTCGATATCAAATATTTTTTCTTCACTCATAACTTTCCATTTTCTTAATGACAGATTTCAGATCAATTCCCTTGCCTAAAACCTGCTTGAAGAGTTCATTTCTTTCCTTTACCTGCTGCGCCGCATTATAAATTGTAAAATCCTGGATCTTTAAACCGGGCTTTACCTCGTCCCACGCAAGCGGCATCGATACTGTAGCTCCGGGTTTTGGACGCAGGGAGAAGGGAGCAGCAATCGTTTGAATGGATCGGTTTTGCAAAAAATCAAGATAGATTTTACCCTTTCGTTTTGACGGATTCCGCTCAAGACTGGTAAACTTTTCCAGTTCACGATGAGCAATGGTTACCACAACCTGCGCCAGCATTTTGGATTGTTCATAGTCATACTTCGCCCCTAAAGGAACATAAATATGTATCCCGGTCGACCCGGATGTCTTTGGATAACAGGGCACATCAATTGACTCTAATATTTGGTGTATCGTATTCGCAGCTTCAATTACCTGGTTGAATGGATTTGTATCGGGATCCAAATCGATTACGCACCAGTCAGGATTGTCCGGCGCCGTGATACGGCTATGCCAGGGATTCATTTCTATACATCCGAGATTGGCGAGGTATAAAAGATGGGCCTCGTCGGTGCAAACGAAAAATTTCTTGGCTCCTTCTTTAGTTGTGTTTTTATAGTCGTGCGTTTTAATCCAGGGAGGAAATTTGCCCGCGATATTTTTTTGGTAAAAACTTTCCCCATTTATTCCATTAGGATGCCGGTTCAATGACTGCGGGCGGTCTTTCATATACGCCAGCATATAAGGCGCAACCTGGTAATAATAGTTAATCACATCGCCCTTGGTGATCTTTTCCTTCGGCCAGTAAATTTTATGCAGGTTAGTAAACGTTAATTCTTTTCCACTAATCTTCTTTACCTGTTGTTTCTCTGAAGGGTTCACCAGCGTTTTTAATTCTTTACCGTTAGTGGGCCTGATGATATTCTTCTTATGCAGGACGGAATTTTCCTTTTTTACGATTTGCCCGACAGGTTTTGCCTTTTCCGCCTTTACTTCTTTTGCGTTTTTATCGTCTCTCATTCCTTCAAATGACGGATGCCGCATTACACCATCACTGGTAATCTCGGTATACGAAACTTCACAAACCAATTCCGGTTTTAACCAGGTAACGGTGGCTTTTGGAGGATTGGGCCTGAACCGGGAGGGCTTATTAACATCGGGTTCTATATCAAAAGGGTTCTTGTTGGTCACAAACTTCTTAAATTTCGTCATCATTTCTGTTTGCAGCTTATGTGAAAATCCAGTACCGATTTTCCCTGTATATCTTAGCTTGCCCTGATCAAATACACCCACTAACAATGAACTGAATGTTTTCGAGCTGCCTTCGTTTTGGGTGTAACCTCCAATCACCACTTCATGCCTCTGCGAGACTTTTATCTTCAACCATTCTTTGGTTCTGATGCCCGGTGTGTAAAATGATTCTGCTTTTTTTGCCATGATCCCCTCCAGTTTCATTTTACTGGCTACTTCAAAAAACTCGGTGCCTGTTGCCTGGAATGTTTGGCTGATATGAATCATTGAATGCTCGGGGAGAATTTCTATTAGTTTTTCCCTGCGCTGGTGAAGGGGCAGGTCCATCAATGAATAGCCTTCCAGCCAAAGCAAGTCAAATACATAGTACTTAAGTTCGCCGTCCACTTCGCTACGCCAGTTTTGCAATTGCCCGAAGTTGGAAAGCCCGTTCTTATCTACGACAATTATTTCGCCGTCAAGGATCGCATTCATTTTAAGGCTCTGCAGTGCTTTTTGCAGGGGATAAAACCTTTCGCTAAATGATTTATTGTTACGGCTGCTTATCTGCACTTTTCCGTTGTTCAAATAAGCCAGGGCACGGTACCCATCCCATTTTACTTCATAAGTCCAGCCTTCTTCGTCAAAAGGTTTATCTACCAGGGTCGCCAGCATGGGCTGGAGGTTTACCGGCATCTTTTGTTTTTTCCCTTCAATCTTTGCAGAATTTTTTTTCGCCGGCTTCGTTATGGATTTTGTTGTCTTGACAGTCTTTTTATCGGCACCATTCCTTCTATTAGATTGCCAGACATTACCGGGAGATTTTTCTACCTGCTCAATCGTTTTACCAGATACAACAGACTTATTTTTTTTAGTGATATCAGCTGGTTTTGCATATTTATCCTTCAGCTTCATCAGTAACCACGAATTTTCACCACGGCCGGATGACCTTACCAAGGCGTACTTACCTTTTAACTTTTGTCCATTAAGCGTAAATACGATCTTCCCCTTATGCAGGTTGTGCAGGAGATATTTCTCCATTTCGACCTTATCATCAAAGCTTGCATCTGCGGGCACGTAGGTTCCCTCATCCCAGACGATCACCGTGCCGCCGCCATATTGCCCTTTTGGAATAATGCCTTCAAAACTCCTGTAGTCATAGGGATGATCTTCCACCATCATCGCAAGGCGTTTGACATCGGGGTCAATTGACGGACCTTTGGGCACGGCCCAACTCTTTAAAACGCCCTTCATTTCAAGCCGAAAATCATAGTGCAAATTCGTCGCAGCGTGCTTTTGTACAACGAATCTCAGATCACTACCCGCGGCTTTCCCACCGGTGGGTTCGGGCGTCTTATTAAAGCTTCTTTTCTTTTTATATGTGGACAATCCCATGGCATGATTTTTTAACTATTCTCGTAAATCCGGTGCGGTAACATATAACTGTAACAAAAAGAGGGCCGATGACGTGCCAAAACCGCAAAAGGATTACAATCGAAAGTAAACCGCAACAAAGAAAAACAAACAAGCTTACATGGACCCGGTAATGGTGGTGATTGAAACACCGCGTCATAGTATTGGTAAATATGTATATGACGAAAACAGGAAAAGTTTCAGATTGAAAAAGATACTTCCGCTTGGAATGACTTTTCCTTATCATTTTGGAATGATATTGAACACAAACGCGGAAGACGGCGATCCGATTGATGCCATGGTCATCACCGAGTGCGATGCCTATCCCGGCGTGGTTCTGAAATGCCGTTTGATTGGGGCATTGCTGGCCACACAAAAAGAAGGCGGAAAAGAAACAGTCCGGAATGACCGGTATTTTTTTGTTTCCGAAGATTCAATCGTCTTTGAGCATATTGAAGACATAAAAGATTTTTCAAAGAAGCACAACGAGCAGCTCGAAAGTTTCTTCATCAACTACAATAAAGTTGAGAACAAAAAGTTTGATGCAATAAAATTCGTCAATGCATCACATGCAAAAAAGTTATTGGAAAAAAATTTGCGCCAAAATGGTCTTCTACTTTGAATTTGAAAAATTACCCGGTTCCCACGGATAATGGTAAACGAAAAAATTCAAATGACCCTGCTGTGCATAGAATAGCTCACCTGCGACCAACTTGGACTTTTACAAACCCGGGTATTGCACCATTAAAAATTGACAAGGACTAAATAGCGGAATAATGGACAAAAAAGAAAGACTTGACCAACTACATAAGAAAATGATAGCTGAAATACAAGACTACGCCATCATTTTACTTGATATCGACGGCACTATTTTATCATGGAACATCGGCGCAGAAAAAATAAAAGGTTACAAAGAAGGTGAGATTATTGGTCAGAATTTCCGAATATTTTATTTGCCACAGGACAGGCAATCGGGATTGCCGGAACAATTAATCGACCTGGCAATAAAGGAAGGCCGGGCACGACACATAGGCCGTCGTCTCAGAAAAGATGGCTCCATCTTCTGGGGAAGCATTCTCATTACCGCCCTTCATGATGACGATGGAAAAGTCATTGGATTCACAAAGCTTACCCGAGAGATGTCTGACCATGAAACAATGTAACGTAATATGCTTCAGATTTCATCAACGAAATAATTTCATTTAAAGGTTGTGCAGCCGGCCCTCGGCTCGCGGGTTCATTGAATAAATCTCATTTCAATTTTTGTTGCACTGTTTTTAGCCTTTTCATCCACCGTCCCAAAGGCTCCCTTTCATAAATTAACCTGCCTTTTCGATCGGCCAGTCCTGTGGTTTTTAATAATGCCTGGCTGAGGGATACTATGTTTTTTTTGGCAGGCAGACGTGAACTTGCCCGGTAAAATTCCCGGAAGGCCTTGAGGCCTGCATCTATCACTGCTTTTTCTTTTTTATAGTCCCGCATTTTCCGGTAGATAATCATGAGCCGGTTATAAGATTCTTCGTTCAGCGGATGCTTTTTAATTATGCTTTCATAAACCCGGATAGCCTCTTCGTTTTTTTCTTCACCTTCCAGTATTTTGGCAGCTGATAACAGGTCAGCGGTCGTCTTGGCCTTAGCATGTTCTTTATGATTTACTTTCATATGCGGTTAAATATTTGAAATCATCTTTGTATCGTAGTGTTAGCTCTGGCATGGCCTGGCGATTGTTCTAAAATTAGATTCTCCAAATTATACGCTACTACTAAATTATTTGACGGAAAATTGTGCCATTCGTAACGATTGGCTACGATAATGTCACCCCTTCGGGGTTGGGTTGGTTCATTGGCTGTTTGGTCTACAAATATGTCACCCCTTCGGGGTTGGGTTGGTTCATTGGTTGTTTGTCTACAATAATGTCACCCCTTCGGGATTGGTTTAACGAATTAGATAATTCAAACCTAAAAGGGGTGATCAAATTATCGGCTGATCATGGTAAATCAATACAATTAAACCCCGAAGGGGTGATATAATTATAACAGTGCGGATAGATGAAATCAATAAACCCAGAACGGGTGATATAATTATAACAGAGACGCAATAGATGAAATCAATAAGCCCCGAAGGGGTGACGTAATTATAACAGATAACACATAGATGAAATCAATAAACCCCGAAGGGTGACATAATTATAACAGAGACGCAATAGATGAAATCAATAAACCCCGAAGGGGTGACGTAATTATAACAGATAACACATAGATGAAATCAATAAACCCCGAAGGGTGACATAATTATAACAGAGACGCATAGTTGAAATCAATAAACCCCGAAGGGGTGACATAATTATAACAGAACCCCAGGGATGAAATCAATAAACCCCGAAGGGGTGACATAATTATAACAGAGACGCAATAGATGAAATCAATAAACCCCGAATTATAACAGAAACGTAACGATGAAAAATATAAATAGCGCCTAATGTTGCTGACGAATAAACCTGAACAAAGCCCCGTATCCGACTGATCGAAACGACCCTAGTCAATCCATTCGAACAAATATTTTTCGTCATATTCAATTTCAAATTTTTTCAATAGACCAATGTACTCTGTTTTAAATGTTTTCTTTTTATGGTGGATCTCCTGATTTAGAATATAATTGTAAACTCTTTCAATGTGTGAATGAGAATAAGAAAATGCGCCATATCCTCCCTGCCACGCAAATTTTTTTTTGGTGAATCCGTGGTCATTAATAAAATTCGAGGAATTATTTTTAATATCCCTGGTAATTGCGTCTATCGACATTGAAGGTCGCAGCCCGATGAAAATGTGCAGATGATCTGGCATGCCATTTACAATAATAGGCTTCTGATTCTTCCCTTTAATTATTCCAGAAATGTATTTATACAATTCCGTATTCCAGGATTTGTCAATCAAACTCTGCCTGCCTTTGACTGCAAAAACCAACTGGATGTGTAATTGTGAAAATGTTCCCGCCATGTTTGTAGATTTAGTGGCAACAAAAATATCGGGGTAATATGGCCGAGGGTTGGGTTTTTACACATCATATGATGTTTTTTTCGGTGCCGGGATTCGGTTCATTGGTTGGTTACAAATATGTCACCCCTTCGGGGTTTGGGGTTGGTTCATTGGTCGTTTGTTTACAATTATGTCATCCCTTCGGGGTTTTGTTGGTTCATTGGTTCATCGGTCGTTTGTTTACAATTATGTCACCCCTTCGTGGTTTGGGGTTGGTTCATTGGTTGGTTACAAATATCTCACCCCTTCGCGGTTTTGGCGATTTATTTGTTTGTTTATAAAAATGTCACCCCTTCGGGGGTTGGGTTGGTTCATTGGTTGGTTACAAATATGTCACCCCCTTCGGCGTTGGGTTGGTTCGTCGATATCTCTTAGCGAACTGCAAGCCTTTGGGTGTATGCCTTTAACAAAACCGCATTTTCAATGGCTCCAACCGTGGCGGTGTTATTAAAATAAATGAATACGTCTTTTACATTTCTGGCATTAGACAGATTATCGGCAACTTTTTTCAGGCTGGCGTTTTTATAGGCAGAATAATATAATTTAGGTACCCCGTGAAAACGGTAATAGGCCGTTTTATTGGTGACAATGACATCGTCGGGAAGAGACGGATGACTGATACCACAAAAAACCAGGTTTTCTTTCTTCAAACGATTATATATTTTTTTATTCCACCAGCTTTCATGACGAAACTCGACCACATTGGTGAATCCGTTCCGCATATTTTTGATAAGAAGTTCCAGCCTTTCTTCAGTGTAATGCCATTGCGGTGGCAACTGGAACAACACGGTACCCAGCTTTTCCTTCAACCCGTCACGTATCGAATTATAAAAATCATCAAGCATCCGTTCACAATCCTTCAATTGTTTGAAGTGAGTAATTAATCTTGGCACCTTAACGGCAAACGTAAACCCAGCGGGACTGTCGTTATACCATGTCTCTAAAAACTTCGGCTGCGGAAACCGGTAAAAGGTAACATTGAGCTCGAGTGTATCAAACCTGGAACTGTAATGCTGAAACCATTTTCGTTGTGGAATGTCTGCGGGATAAAAAACTTCCTTCCATTCCCGGTAGTGAAAGCCAGAACAACCGATATGCCAATTAACATGATTCATAATTTCTGTTGTCACAAAAATGCTTCCAACTGCCAGTGGCCTGCAATTTGCATTTTTTAAAAAACACTTTGCATGCCTGAAGGACCTTCGATGGTAATATTAAAGGAA
>Ga0207701_10000129_pt1 | contig 69102 bp, 56 predicted proteins | sample KBSSwiSSwithPhiX_FD_184294 | JGI IMG/M metagenome (GOLD analysis project Ga0207701, IMG submission 184294) | Switchgrass rhizosphere bulk soil microbial communities from Kellogg Biological Station, Michigan, USA, with PhiX - S5 (SPAdes) (version 2) | ecosystem: Environmental > Terrestrial >... | reverse complement strand
CAGCGTTTTCGCAGTGATTGTTCTCAGAGCCCTCTCAACACCACCCCTGTTCTTTCCGACATCATGACTATCCATACTTTGGCTGAGCCGGTAGTAGCAAATAGCATTAAAACGATTCACGAGCTTAAGTCCCTGGTAGCGTTGGTAGTTGTCGGCCGCATAGGTAACCTCATTGCCAAGCGCTACAAAGGATTTATCCCGCGGTTGTGTGATATCATAGCCATTATAATGCCTGTACGACAATAAGGCAATCGATCTTGCCGCGGCCAGTCCCTTTTGTCCTGCATCGGGTCGTCTTTCAAGCCAGGTGATATCAGCTTCTATGGCCATGCGTTGCGAAGCATTGAACGCGATAGCCCATGGTGATAACACTGCGTTGGTAGCTATGGGAACAATATGTTCGAATAATTCAGGTTCTTCAATTGCCCATTCCAGCAGTTGCATACCGCCGGTGCTCCCGCCCAACGCTATAAAAATCTTCCTGATACCAAGGTGATCTTTTAAATGCTGGAATGTTCTTATCATATCCCTCATGGTAAACACCGGGAAATCGTGATAATATAGTTGGTTGGTTTGCGGATTGATGCTTAACGGAGATACACTGCCATACGGACTTCCGGGTTTGTTGGCGCAAATAATAAAGTACTTTGCCGGATCGAAGAATTTGCCATCTCCCACCAGCCCGGGCCACCACTCTAACGGGTTACTATTGGCAGTAAGCGCGTGGAATATCCATACGACATTGCTTTTATCCGCATTCAATTTTCCATGCGTTGTATAAGCCAGGTGATAACCGGGAAGGGTTACACCTGACTCCAACGTAAAAGGATTTTCATAGTTAAAGACTGAAGTCATACTACGCAACTAATTCTTTTGAAAATACTTTATTAAACGCCTGTTCAAAATCGGCTTTGATGTCTTCAATATGTTCAATTCCGGCACTGATGCGGACCAGGTTTGGCAATACTCCTGCAGCTTCTCTTTCTTTATCGCTTAATTGTTCATGAGTTGTAGAAGCGGGATGTATCGCAAGCGTTTTTGCGTCTCCCAGGTTCGCGAGATGGCTGACCAGTTTCAGTGAATCAATAAACTTCCGTCCATTTGCTATGCCTTCAGCACCTTCACCCTTGATGCCAAATTGAATGATTCCACCAAATCCATTAGTCAGGTATTTTTTAGCCAGGTTATGATAAGGGCTGCTCTTCAAGCCCGGATACCATACAAATTCCACATTTGGATGTGACTCCAGCCATTGAGCGAGCGCCAGTCCATTTTCAGAGTGGCGTTGAACACGCAGACTCAATGTTTCGACTCCCTGCAAATTGAGGAATGAATTAAACGGTCCTTGTGACGGTCCGAAATCTCTCAGCCCTTCCACCCTTGCACGAATGATAAATGCAATATTGGGTAAACCCAGTGGATTGTTGTAACCGAAGACGTCCCAGAATTTCAAGCCATGATAGCCTTCAGAGGGTTCTGTGAATTGCGGAAATTTACCATTACCCCAGTTATAATTGCCGCCGTCAATGATCACACCGCCGATCGCTGTGCCATGGCCATTTATCCATTTAGTCGTTGAGTCTACTATTATATTGGCGCCCCATTCGATCGGTTTGCATAAATAACCACCGGCTCCAAAGGTGTTGTCCACAATCAGGGGAAGATCATAGTCTTTTGCAAGCGCGACGAATTTTTCAAAATCAGGTACATTAAGACGTGGGTTGCCAATCGTCTCAAGATAAATTGCCTTTGTATTCTTATCAATATGAGGTACAAAACTGTCAACGTTGTCGCCATCAGCAAATCGAACATCAATGCCGAGGCGTTTGAACGATACTTTAAATTGATTGTATGTGCCTCCATACAAATAGCTGGTGCTTACAAAATTGTCACCGGCTTGCATTATGTTGTTTAAAGCAAGAAACTGCGCAGCTTGCCCGGATGCGGTTGCCAGTGCGGCAACGCCTCCTTCCAACGCGGCAATCCTTTGCTCAAATACATCTGTTGTCGGGTTCATGATTCGCGTGTAGATGTTGCCAAACTCTTTTAACCCAAAAAGATTGGCCGCGTGTTCCGTACTGTTGAATCCGTAAGAAGTCGTCTGGTAGATCGGGACGGCTCTGGCCTTTGTTGTGGGATCAATTTGCTGACCAGCGTGTAGCTGCAAGGTTTCGAAACGATAGTTAGACATAATACAAGGTTTTAATGATTAAAATGTTTGTGCAATTCAAAATTCAACGGGTAGAAAGAAATGGCCAATAACCGAAAGCGGGTATGAGCTAAAATTTCATACAACAACATCCGGACGATTGTCGCATCAAATCAAATAGTGGGGGGAAAGAAAAATGCATTGATTGTTTATTATACTCACTAAATGTAGTAGAGTTTTCACAATACCATTGGCTTTCCACCTGTTAATTTTTTGTTGCCGTTAATCGAACTGTTATTAGGTACGCAAGAAACGAATGAAAGAATGCCAGTTCCAACAGTAATTGATCAGCCCCGGCTGTTTTTTGAGCAGGAGGGCCGGTATTGTTATCGGCATTAGTCATGTTTCCAGTAACTAAAACGTCTTATCAAAAATGGAGAGGCAATGGTCAGTCGGGATCCGGGAATTAAAAAAGCCCATCGGTAGGACAGATGAGCCTAAATATAGAGTTTGCAGTTATTTTAAACTCTTATTCTGACTTATCTGCCCCGGTCTCAAACGGGATGGAGTTGGCACCTTTTCCACTGCTCATCCAGTAAAGCATGAGAGCAGAGAGGTTGTCAAGGCTTCAAAGGGCCATTACCCTCAGCCTTTCTTGATAAGTATTTTAAAGAACTTGCCTTCTGTGCCTTCGCCAGTCCGCGAAGCAAGGCCGTCAGGCTGCCGCAAAGATAGGGGGATATTGGATTGGTGTGTTCCTTTTTTACGTTTTATTCTGTCAATCACTGTTCATGCTTCAGGTATACAGCAAAAAAAGAGGTTGAATTATTCATTCAACCTCCCACCAATAACTGCTTATTTATCTTCTTATTATTGTTGCTGTTGGGTTTGAGTGCTTGAAGCTGTTGTTTCAATTACTTTGTTGCCCGTATAAAGTACCGGTTTTGCTTTCTTCTCAACTTTAGCGGTTGATTTTTTTGCACTCTTCGTTGCTTTCACGTCAGTTTGATCAACTGGTGCCGGCTCGCTTGCGGTAAACGCCATGGCAGGATCGTCATTATTGAAAGCGCATCCGATGCAAACGTTCAGAACATTAGCGTCTTTGTCGTAAATCAATACACCTTCAGGTAATTCTTTAGGTTTTGGAGCTTCCTTAACTTTCTTTGAATTCTTCGCAGTCGCCTTTGTGTCTTTTACGTCTTTGGATTCAACCTCAGCAGGAGCTGTCATTTCACCTTCCAGGGGTTGTACCGGAATTTTATAAGTAGCCGGTGATTTTCTCAGCGCCGCTTTGATTTTTCCTTGTGGCAAACCTTCAATCCAGATTAGACCTTTGTTTGAAGGGTCAAGGCTTACGGTAACTGTGGAAGAAGCACCGTCTTTATCAGTAAGCTGGTACTTTCCAATTACAGGGAATATTTTTTCTGTGGTAAGAGCTTCTGGCATCGGCTGCATTTTATAAGTATCAGCACTCCAGTTATTGTATTTGTCCTTGCTTACCGGCTTTTCAGTGGCAACGGGCTGTTGATCCTGTACCGCAGGAACAGTATCCTTTTGAGCCGAGGGAACTGTATCCGTTTGCGCGTTTACAGCAGCCGTGAAAAGTAATGCTGCGAAGGCTACGAGTGTTAGTTTTTTCATGATATTCTAAAGTTTAAAATGTTTATTACAGGGGTTCAGTTGCTTTCTGTTTAAATATTGTGCCAGATTTGTGTTTTTGGGGATAATCTGGAAAAAAAATTTGCCTTTGCCTCGTTAACAGCTTAAAAATGAGGTTTTCATCCCGAAATTGCTGGGATCTAATTTTGGAACATTTTGATGTATCGCTTGTTATAACTTCGCTGGCTTATTAATCTAAGGAAATGCAGAATGAAGAGCAGATAGAGGTATTTGGAGCGAGAGAGCATAATCTCAAAAACATCGACATCTCAATCCCCAAAAATAAACTGGTCGTCATAACGGGGATCAGTGGCAGCGGCAAGTCGTCCCTGGCGTTTGATACCATATATTCTGAAGGCCAACGACGATACATGGAAACGTTCGGGGCCTATGCACGGCAGTTTATTGGAGACATGGAGCGACCTGATGTGGACAAAATCACCGGCTTGTCACCGGTAATTTCCATCGAGCAGAAAACTACTAACAAAAATCCACGATCCACCGTTGGTACTATTACTGAAATCTATGATTTCTTACGATTGCTATTTGCCAGGATCGGCGAAGCCTATTCTTACAATACCGGCAAGAGAATGGTTAAATGGAGCGAAGAAGAAATTGTCGAGAACATTTTCAAAAAGTACCACCGCAGAAAAATAAGCCTGCTGGCGCCATTGGTACGGGGCAGAAAGGGTCATTACCGGGAGTTGTTTGAGGATGTAAGAAAGAAGGGATTCTTAAAAGTCAGGGTTGACGGCGAGATAAAGGATATTGTTCCGAAAATGCAGGTCGACCGTTACAAGATACATGACATTGAGTTGGTAGTCGACCGTTTGCAGGTGACCGATGAGTTGAAGGCGAGATTAAGTCAAAGTGTGCAGCAAACTCTTAAAATTGGCAAAGACCTCATATTTGTATTTCCTCAACCAAACGAAGATCTGCCTGGCAAGAGTGCAGTAAAGAAAAGAAATTTGTTTCCAGATGAGCCGAAGTCACCTCCTTCGGCGGTCGGGGAGTCTTCATACTCCAAGTTGCTGATGTGCGAAGAGACCGGTATTAGTTACGAAGAACCATCACCCAATTCGTTTTCATTTAATTCTCCTTACGGGGCATGCCCGGTATGCAAGGGCCTTGGGCATACATTTCATATTAATATGGACGCAATCATACCCGATGAGTCTTTAAGTATTGGTGAAGGTGGAATTGCGCCACTGGGCGGGGAACGCGATACCTATGTATATAAACAGGCCCAGGAAGTTGCCCAAAAAAACAAGATATCATTAACGAAACCAATTAAAGACATTCCAAAAAAATCGTTGAACATTTTATTGTATGGTAATGAGGAAGGCATTGAAACAGAGGTAAGCCTCGAAAACATGCAGTTTGATTCACATGTACCATATGAAGGCATCATTAATATGCTGAACAGGTGGTTCAACAACGGAGACCGCGAGGTATTGAGAAATTGGGCCGAAGAGTATATGCAACTGAAACCCTGTGAAAGCTGTGGTGGCGGACGTCTGAAAAAAGAAAGTCTTTGGTTTAAAATAGCAGGAAGAAATATCGCCGAGCTCAGCAACATGAACCTCGATAACCTCGCTGCATGGTTTGACGGAATCGAACTTCGGATATCCAACAAACAAAATCTCATTGCAAAAGATATTCTCAAGGAAATCAGGGAACGACTTCAATTCCTGCTCAATGTTGGACTGACATATCTCACACTCAATCGGAGTGCGCGGACCCTGAGCGGAGGAGAATCGCAGCGAATAAGGTTGGCGACTCAAATTGGTTCACAATTGCAGGGCATCACTTATGTTTTGGATGAACCCTCAATTGGCCTGCACCAGCGCGACAACCACCGGTTAATCGATGCACTGCGAAATCTGCGTAATATAGGCAACAGCGTTATCGTAGTCGAGCATGATAAGGATATCATGCTGGCCGCGGACCATTTAATTGATATTGGGCCTAAAGCAGGTTATCATGGTGGTAAGATCGTTGCGCAGGGTGATCCAAAACACCTGCTAACACTTGACACACTTACCTCGAACTACCTCAATGGTAACCTGAAAATTGACGTGCCTGCCGAGCGACGAAAGGGAACTGGAAAATTCCTTGAACTGAAAGGAGCTAAGGGAAATAACCTGGAAAACGTAGATGTAAAATTTCCACTGGGAAAATTTATTGTGGTCACGGGTGTAAGCGGAAGTGGCAAATCAACTCTTATCAATGAAACATTATATCCGATTTTGTCACAACACGCTTATGGCTCTAAACTGTCACCGCTGGAATATAAATCAATAAAGGGGTTGGAACAAATTGATAAGGTCGTTGAAATTGACCAGTCACCGATTGGTCGTACACCGCGAAGCAACCCTGCCACTTATTGTGGTTTCTTTACCGATATACGGACGCTTTTTGCATCTGTGCCCGAGGCAAAGATCCGGGGATATAATGCCGGCCGTTTTTCTTTTAATGTAAAAAGCGGTCGCTGCGATGTATGTGAAGGCGGGGGCATGAGGGTAATTGAAATGAATTTTCTTCCCGACGTTTACGTGCACTGTGAAAAATGCAACGGTAAACGATATAACAGGGAAACGCTAGAAATTCGCTATCGTGGAAAATCAATCGCCGATGTCCTGGAAATGACCGTGGAAGAGGCGACTGATTTTTTCCAGGCGGTGCCTTTTATCTATCGTAAGATAAAAGTATTGGAAGAAGTGGGTCTCGGATATATTACGCTCGGACAATCGGCGGTAACATTAAGCGGTGGCGAAGCACAACGTGTGAAGTTGTCTACAGAACTTTCGAAGAAGGACACTGGCAAAACCTTTTATATCCTCGACGAGCCGACTACGGGTTTGCATTTTGAAGATATAAGACACCTGTTGGACGTGCTGAATAAACTGGTTGATCGGGGAAATACAGTGCTGGTAATTGAACACAACATGGACGTGATCAAAATGGCGGATCATATCATTGACATAGGGCCCGAGGGTGGGGACGGTGGAGGAAAAATATTATTTGAGGGAACGCCCGAAGAATTAATAAAGAACAAGGAAAGCTATACTGCGGAGTTTCTTAAACCGGAACTGCAGGGCATCCTTAATGGGAAAAGCTAATTTGAAGATATACGTTTGGGCAGTTTTTCTGCTGCCCGCTTTCAATGACGGCCAAAGGTCCTGAAATACTCAGTACGACATAATAACCCTGTTCCTGGTTATAAACGACGCCGTTATTATTGCGCTTATCACCAATCCAATCAGGAACTCCACTAAGATTATTACAACAACATATATTGCCTTCTTATCGTCCGGGGTATTCTTAACCGGGCCAACGCCCAGGTACATCAGGTAAGCAGTATAAATAAAACCCGCTAACGCAGCAATAAGGCCAATTCCAGGTATAAAGCCGAGCACACTGGCGGCGGCATTGGCAGTATACGAATACCCGACCAGCTGCGAAGAACTGTTGATGTTCTTGGTAGAATTAAAACTCGGCGCAAGCCCGTCTGTGACATAAATACCGATAAAATAGGCCACTGCTCCGGTTAGCAATGCGGCAATCATCATGAAAATTCCATCCCTGACCCCGACCCAAAGAATTCCTGAAAGAAGCGCAACTGCGGCTGGCAAAAAAGATAAGGGCAGTACGTAACCTGTGTACATGCTGGACGGTGTGGCGGTTTCGCCTTTTATGACTTCCCATTCTGTTTTGGGAGTGAGCAAGATGTTCTTTGCTCTATCGACGAGGTTCATAACCGGTGGTTTAGTAAACTAATGTAATGAAAGTGTTTTGAAAAAGCGAAAACATTAATGCACAGCAGGTGTGAATAAGAAGGGAGTAGCAAATGTTTTTGAAGGTACAGGAGAACCTAACCGTAAGGAAACAGGGAATTAACAGGAAATACTACACCAGGGTCAGACGGAACTGATTTTTCATCCGGTACAGGGCTTGAAAACTCCCTTGTCTTACGGTCTAGTTATGGTAGTTAAAAGAGCTCGTGATTAATGTCCAATAAGCAAGTGCAGAGAGTGTTTAATAAAATTTATACTAATGAGAGTACCAATAGAGAACGGATCAGGTTTTAATCAACCAGGGTATCAGATTCTATTAAGCTCTCTGCTGCTTATTGGAACAGACTTTAATACTTGTAAAAGAACATTAACGTATTTCAAATTTTCCCGCGGCGGTTTCTTCATCACCACAGAAAACATTATATACATACTTGCCTCGTTCGAGGCCATCAATCATTTTATGTTCACCATCATTCATCCGGTAATGTTTCATCAGCGTTCCCTCGGGATCGAAGACAAAAAAGTCGATTTGTTTTCCGTCGTTTTCTTTTGCCACCACGTGCATCGCTTTTTTGATGATATCGGGATAAATTTTTACGGCGTTGTTATTTCTTGGCGATGGAATTCTTTTTGAAGCCCTTTTTTCTTTTTTGACTGTTTTCGCGGCGGATCCTGTATCGGTCGCCGACGACACAGCATGGAGACCAAGGATGCTAACGCATACGCAGGCAAAGGATAATGTTAACTTAGGGTTCATAGGGGTTCGGGTTAATCAATATTTTGCTTGTATATATTAATAGAATACGGGGCAACGCATTTGTCTTCTCGCTCTTTTGTTCGGATCATCGCCCAATCTCCATCCTATGCGCAGTATTGTTGAAAAAAATGCGTCCTGGTCTGTGGGGTCGCCACGCATAAAAGTTTGAATATTTCCGGGATTTGAAACGGCCGAAGCATAGGTACCGCGATAATATAACCTCCTTGCCTTTGCCGCATCTGCCGCTGAAAGATAATTGGCAAATACGTCCGGGTCCACGTAGTTGGTGCTGACATCATCAACGTAATCCGTAAACAATTGACGATGTAATACCTCCATTCCCACATACATGTTTTCTTTTAGATAATACTTAAATCCAAAGCCCATCGGCACTTCCAGTTGCAGAAGACTGTATTCTTTTCTTTCCGGGTATTCGCTCATACCCTGGCCTTCAAGACGCAAGGGATGCAATTCCACCCACTGACCATCCAGCTTTGCTTTTGGATTGTACTTATAACCGCCTATCCCTATAATACCATAAGGACGGAATTTCTTTTCGAGCCCGTCGTATTGTTCAAAAAAAACGGTAGGATAAATTTCCGCGGCTAAATATGCTTCCAGCACCGACGTTTTAAAACTGAGATTCCGTTGAAGACGGTCTACTTCCGCGCCACCTTTATTGGGTGCTTGGGCATCATCGCCTTTTAACGTTCCGTGGTTTAAGGCTATCCGGAATCCGATCCATTCTGATGGATATACGTTGGCATATATTGATTTCGACAATGTCGTCAATGGGAAATCAAGGTCTTTAAGAAAGTCGCGTCCTATACCCGCAGTTCCCCCGAGGTCTCCCAAAAAAAACATCGGTCCCAAACCCAACCCTATCTCAATTTTTCCATTAGCCGTACTAATGGATTGTGAGTAGGACCGCAACGACAATACATTAAGGGAAATAAACAATGCAAGCAAATGCACTGCAGAGAGTAACTTGTTTCTCATAGATTCAGATTTCTGGTTTTTTCTACTATTGGATTTCGACAACAAAATAGAAATGAAAAGCGGATACCCCGAATTATAAAAGGCTATTTTATACTTCTTGTTTCATAAAAAGTCTTTCTACTTAGTGAAACTACGAGACACTTTTATTTTCTTCTCATGTGGATGTGGGGAATGCCATCTTCATCATAAACGTCACCTGATTGCTCAAAATCAAACGATTCATAAAACTTTTTAAGGTAGAGCTGCGCGCCGATTTTGATGGCTGTTTGGCCGTATAATTTAAGGATCTCAGCGATGCTTTTTTCGACAAGTGTTCTTCCTAAACCGCATCTTCTCATATCCCGTGAAGTAACAACACGCCCGATTGAAGGTTCTGTATAAGACACTCCCGGCGGCACAAGCCTCGTATAAGCAACAAGAGCATTATTTTCCCAGCACATCATGTGAAAACAAACCTGGTCCTTATTATCCATGTCCTGGTACACGCAGTTTTGTTCAACTCCAAACACTTCCGACCTAAGTTGCAGAATTGCATAAAGTTCATATGGTGTAAGCGCATCAAATTTTTTTACCGTCCAGTTCATTTGAGTTCAAATTAAATAGCGATGCTCAAATAAGATAGTGTACACTTAAGTCGGAAATCTTTTTAAGAAACACCCGAAATGGAAAGTCCGCCGTTATTATTTTTAATCTTAAACTGCATCAGCGCCGCAATCGATTTGGCTTTTTTCTTTGCCATTTCGGCTTTTTCACCGGCAAAATATTCATCCAGTGTTTGGGTGAAAAGCTGCAGCCATACCTGGAAGTGCTTTTCTTCCAGTGGAATTTTCCTGTTGAGATTGAAATGTACCTCCATCACATTCTTCCGGTATGATGCTGCATCGAGCAGGAGCGTTTCCCAGAAATCACAAATTATCGGAATGTGATGTGCCCAGTTTACTTTGGCGATATCATTGAAAACAGGACCGATGGTATCATCCTTTTTTACCTTGTCATAAAATTTTTCCATCAGCAATTCAATATCCTTTCGCGAAGTGATATCCATCAGTAATTGTATTTATCCTTCCATAGCGATTTCAAAAATTTCCTCAATTCTTCCTCTCTTGCATTTCTGCCAGGCTCGTAAAATTTGGCGCCAGCTATTTTCCCGGGAAGGTATTCCTGTGGCGAAAAATTGTGTTCATAACTATGAGAATATTCATAATTTTTTCCGTAACCCAGGTTTTTCATTAATGCTGTTGGCGCGTTGCGGATATGCAAAGGCACCGGCAGGTCGCCGTGCTCTTTCACAGCTGCCATAGCCTCACCGATGGCTGTTGTTGCGCTGTTGCTTTTCGCGCTTGAAGCAAGATAGATGGCGCACTGGGATAGTATCAGGCCTGATTCGGGATAACCGATCTTATTCACTGCTTCGAATGTGGCGTTCGCCATTACGAGTGCCGTTGGATTGGCATTTCCAATATCTTCACTCGCTAATATCACCAACCTGCGGGCAATAAATTTTACATCTTCGCCACCTTCAATCATTCTTGCCAGCCAATAGACAGCCGCGTTAGGGTCGCTTCCCCGGATCGACTTAATAAATGCAGAGATGATATCGTAATGTTGTTCACCGCTCTTGTCGTACAAAGCAATTTTTTTCTGCGCGATATCCATTACTAAATCATCTGTTATCACGAGACTGTTGTCAGTTTTGCTTGTTTCGACGACCAGTTCCAGCAGGTTCAGCAACTTTCGCGCATCGCCACCGGAGATTTTGATCAGTGCCGCTGTTTCTTTTATTTCAATCTTTGTTTGCCTGAGTATTTCATCCTTCTTAATCGCGGTTTGCAGAAGTTGCACCAGGTCTTGTTCGTTTAGCGGTTTCAGCACATAAACCTGGCAACGGCTGAGCAATGCGCTGATCACTTCGAACGATGGATTTTCTGTGGTGGCACCTATTAACGTGATGATCCCTTTCTCAACTGCTCCGAGCAATGCGTCCTGCTGTCCTTTGTTGAAACGGTGAATTTCATCAATGAACAGAATGCAGTTATTCTTTGATTTTGCTTTTTCAATGACTTCCCTAACATCTTTTACTCCTGAGCTGATGGCACTGAGTGTAAAAAAGGGCAGGTCAAGCATATGTGCGATGATGTTTGCAATCGTGGTCTTGCCTGTTCCGGGTGGCCCCCACAATATCATGGAAGGAATATGTCCCTGTTCAATTGCAGTTCTGAGTATACTACCTTTTCCTGCCAGGTGTTGCTGACCAACAAGTTCATCTAATGTTTGGGGGCGAATTCGTTCTGCAAGGGGAGTCATAACAATGGGCAATTGGCAATTGGCAATTTACCGATAAGTTACCAGACTCATCTCCGTATAATATTTCTTGCCTATAGCTGGCTGTCTATTGGCTATTGCCGATTGTCAATTGCTAATTGTTAATTGCCTATTGCTGCTGCTGTCCCGCAAAACTCTCAATGTACTCGGGAAGTTCATCAGTGCCAGGCAGCACCTCCATCTTTACGTTGTTAACTTCTTCGAAAGTATGGCCATCTTCGTATCCAACCGACACATAAACAGAAAGCGATTGGCGCGCCGGTCCTTTAAAAGTTCCCTTAATTGGCGTACAGTCTCTGAAATTTCTGCCGACAGCAAGCTTCACGTGATTGTTTGTAACCCACACATTATTGGTCGGATCATTGCCCACCCATCCGGCACCCGGTAGCCATGCTTCAATCCAGGCATGAGTAGCGCCTTCGCCCCGCATACCGCTTTCGTTTGGGCAAACATAACCGCTAACGTAGCGACATGGTATTCCGAGGCTTCGAAGCATTTCCAGCATTACGTGTGCGAAATCCTGGCATACACCAGAACGATGATCCAGTATTTCTTTTACAGTAGTTTCAATGGTTGTAATACCTTTTATATATTTGAACTCATCAAAAATAAAATTGCCGCATTTTTCTATGATTGAGTGCAATGGCAGCTCCGGTTTATAAAATTCCCGCACCGTTTCGTTGATCTTATCCCTCAAATCATTTTCTGTTATTTTCGAAAGTTCAAGCAGCGAAAGATTGTTGGTTGTTTCGTTTTTTAGTGAAGCGAGAGTTATGTCTGGTTGAGAAATAACTGCCCGGTCAAGGGCCCTCACGATCAACTTACTTTCTATCACTAATTCCTTATGGGGAGCCTTGAGGTTAAACATACCGGTGCGATTGCCCCAGTAGTCATGGATCATAAAAATATCGGGTTGCCCGGTGATGTTTACCTGGTGATGCAGCGTTTCCTGGGTAAAATCGGCAAAGGGAAAGATCTTAATTTCATTCACACTTTCTTTTACAGGTCGGTCGTATTCATATTTGGTGATGTGATGTATATTAAAAACCGGCATGAGATCATTTTATGCGTATGAAAAATATATCTGCGTCAGCTGTTTTGAAAAGTCTGTAAGGTCGTTTCTAAGTGACTGTAAGAACTGCGGTAATCCTTCCTGTTTTACGCTATTGATATCTGCAAACTCAACTTTGCTGCAAATTTTGCCCAGTAGTTTTTCGAGCTTTGTATTTTCTTCTATCCGGGTATGGTCTGCCACTTCCCTCAAATAGCGCCTTACCCGTGACAGTGAATAGATCAGCGATCGCGGAAAATTTCTGTTGAAGATCACATGCTCAAGCACATTCAGGTTATATTGACCCCTGGTGTAGGTTTTCAGGTAAAGCTCATAACCGGAAAGTGAAAGCAAAAGATTTTTCCAGAATAAAATGTCGCGGGCAATTTCAAGCTGATGATTCATCTTTTGCGAGTGCGCGAAAATATTGTCAATGGTTAGCATACAGCGTTCGACGTGTTTGCCAAGGTTGAGAAACTGCCAACCTTGCCCCCGTGGCATCGTACTGTCAATTACCCCATAGTACAGCGTGCTATTTTGATCGAGGAGATCAATGACGTCCATTGTATGGGATCCGGCAATTTTATCTTCTATGCCGGGGGCGTTAACAATATGGTAGAGTTGATTTACCTGTTCCCAGACCTCTTTCGTTATATAATCCTGAACACCCCGTGCATTTTCTCTTGCTTTTGTAATCAGCACCTTTCCGGAGTTTACATTTTTAGTGTCCGCAATAAGGTACTTCAATGCTTCAGTTGTACTGCGATCATGGTCCGACGTCTGCCCGTTACCATGTGAAAAAAGTTCGATCACATCCTTCCACGAAAAATCAGTACTGTGATCGGTATCGAATGACAAGGTATAGTTAGTGCGGATAACCCTTATAAGGCAATCGTTTCTTTCCATATAGCGGTTGAGCCAAAACAGCGAATCAGCAATTCTACTAAGCATGTATCACTCAAATAATTTATTAAGATTAATGAAGACTACGAGACTCTACTCCTGCCTCGCCCTTCGTATTTGCAGTGACTAACTTCCTGCTTCTCCCGCCTCGGCGGGATCGCAGTGACCAAACTTTAACATTAAATGCCCCCTCATAGGTCGACGACCCAGGTGTCTTTACTTCCTCCCCCCTGTGATGAATTTACCACCAATGAACCTTCACGCAGAGCGACCCTTGTGAGTCCGCCCGGTACCACCTTTATTCCTTCCGGTCCACAAAGTGCATATGGCCGCAAATCAACGTGCCTTGGCTTCAATGCGCCGTCGACAAAGCAGGGAACAGTCGAAAGCTTTATGATTGGCTGGGCAATGAACTCACGCGGGTTGTCAAGTATGGCCTTTTTTGTTTGCACCAATTCTTCCTCGCTGGCTGAATTGCCCATGACCATACCGTATCCACCTGATTGGTTGGTGCGTTTGATGACCATTTTCTCAATCTCATTAAATACCTGGCTCCTTTGTTCCTCGTCTTCCAAACTATAGGTAGGTACATTGGGCAATATGGTCTCTTCATTCAGGTAGTATTTTATCATGGCGGGTACATAAGCATAAACCGCCTTATCATCGGCCACGCCATTGCCAACAGCATTTACGATCGCAATATTTCCTTTGCGATAGGCACTCATCAGCCCCGGCACTCCTAAGGCACTGTCTCCCCTGAAAACGATGGGATCCAGGAAGTCATCGTCAATGCGCCGGTAAATAACATGTACCTGCTGAAGACCTGAAGTGGTTTTCATATACACTTTATGATTGTCGACAAGCAGGTCGCGACCTTCGACCAGCGGAATACCCATCTGCCTTGCAAGGAATGTATGCTCAAAATAAGCGGAATTAAAGACACCGGGTGTCAGCAATGCTACGGTGGGATTTGATAATTGCTGTGGCGCAAGGCTGATCAAAATCTCGTGTAAAAGCAACGGATAATTGTTAATCATCCTTGCCCTGCTGTTGGATAACATGCCAGGAAAGATCTTTTTTGTCACTTCCCTGTTTTCTAACATATATGATACGCCCGATGGAGTGCGCAAATTATCTTCTAATATGTAAAATGTGCCATCCTGGCTTCGAATCAGGTCAATACCGGATATGTGGACATAGATGTCATGTGGCACCTGAACCCCGAAAACCTCTCTTGTAAAATGCGGACAGGAGGCAATGAGGTCAAGCGGGATAATCTTGTCTTTTAGGATCTGCTGTTTCGAATAAATGTCCTTTAGGAACAAATTCAGGGCCTTTAATCTTTGTTTGATGCCAAGTTCTATATGGTTCCATTCGGCTCCTGTCAAAATCCGCGGAATGATATCAAAAGGGAAAATTTTTTCGATACCAGCTTCATCACTGTACACGGTAAACGTAATGCCCTGGTTCATGAAAAGTTCACCGGCCAGTTTATCTTTCTGCTGAAGGGTCTCCAGTGGATATTTACTGAAATCATTATACACCTGCCCATATTGTGAACGGACATTTTGTTCATGGCACATCTCGTCCCACGTCCCCGGGTAGGTTTTGTAGCGTTCAAAAAGATGTCGCCCTGTCATAAAAGCTGGTTTGAAATGAAAAAGGTTGCTCCACATGCATGGATGTGTAAGCAACCGTATGATCGAATATAACGAATCCGGTTAATATTCCAGCCGGCGGCGGAAAGACTTTTTCCAATATCCAATTTTTGGACCGCTCAAAAGAAAAATAAAATAACCATGGTTCATAGCGCGTTTAGCGAATAGCCAACGAGTTCATCCGCGCCAGCAATTATTTTTTCTGCCATGAAGAGATGACAGAGAAATGGAGATAAAGTAAGAATTTGAAAATTGTTTTTGTACTTTGATCGCTGTTTAATGAGTATGTACCGAAAAGAATGGAAAATTATATTATGTATCATGGCAGTCGGGTTTAGAGCCGGTGGCCAGGTAATTTCGGCGGAGCAAAATTATGCTGCCAACTCCCCGGCAGTGGCAATGGTTCAAACCGTTTTTTCTGCAAATGTTTACGTAAACAAAGTGGAAATGAATCAAAGGCGGTTCAATTTGCTCGTAGATTCAATCAAACGACTGGACACTTCGGGTACGTTGCTCTCGGCCGAAGAAAAACTCGACATGGTCGTGAAAGCATTGTACAACAATCCATTTCGCTTTTTTTCTGCAACCACTCAATACTTCAGGCAAAAACACCGCATCCTGTCATCCGGAACTGGATTTTTTATTACCGGGGAAGGGCATCTTATCACTAATGCACATATCATCGACCGGGACAGTGCATTTATCAGGAGAAGGTTTACCTTATCAACTTTCCAGGAAGTAACGGACGCAAATATCCGGGCACTGGAATCTTCGTGGGAAATGGTATTAAATGATGAACAAAAGAATCTTTTGAATAATGCCTATAGTGTAATCTACTCGCAGGTGTCGTCAATGATCCTTTTTGATCTAAAAAGAGAAATATATGTGCTGTTCCGGGGAAATAACGAACAGGACGAATCGTTAACGCAACGCATTCCAGCCAGGGTGATCATTAAGGGAAGCCCGATGCCGGGAAAAGATATTGCCGTGCTAAAAGTGGACAGCATTTCTCAGCTGCCAACACTACCCATGAGTCACGACCATCTTGCGCGGATCGGTGAGCAGTTATTAGTATATGGCTATCCAGAGCCTGTCAGGACGAATGCATTTCTCGCAAAGGAAACAGCACTGGAACCCACCCTTACCATGGGCATTGTAAGCGCCGTCAAACGTTCGATCGGGGGATGGCCCGTTATCCAAATGGATGCCCTGATCACGCACGGAAGCAGTGGAAGTCCCGTGTGTAACAATAGGGGTGAGGTCATCGGGTTGGCAACTTTTGGAAGTCTTGAATCCGATAAGTCAGGGCTCGCTTCAGGATTTAATTTTGCAATTCCTGTATCAATTATCAGCGATTTCCTTGATTCAGTCAACATCGTACCTCAAATGAGTAAGGCTTCCGTATTGTTTAATAAGGGGCTTGGGTATTTTTACAAGGGATACTATATAAAGGCGCGGAATAAATTTGAAGCTGTCAGTAAGCTGACCGACGATTATCCTCAATTGAGTTATTACCTCGATGCATCCGGCAAACGGTTAGACGCTGGGGAGGACCGGGATACTGCTTTGCAAAAAGTTATTTTCAGAATTATGGCGATTGCTATGGTGCTCGGCGGTGTGTTCATTTATTACAGGTGGCAGCGAAATAACCGGGTAGATATTTTAAATTAAAATTCGCCAGGATCCATTGTGTCTTTATGCAATTTTTTGCAACGAGGTAAGTCGCTGGTATATGCTGCCTTCAATTTCAATCAACTCATTGTGATTTCCCCTCTCAACGATGCGACCATCCTGCAAAATGATAATCTCATCCGCTTCCTTGATGGTGCTAAGCCGGTGAGCTATCACCAATGTTGTTCGGCCGGCCATTAACTTATTCAGGGCATCCTGGACTAACCGTTCGGATTCGGTATCAAGTGCCGACGTGGCTTCATCAAGAATCAGTATTGAAGGATTCTTGAAAACCGCTCTCGCAATGCTCAATCGTTGCCGCTGCCCTCCTGATAGGCGAATGCCCCGGTCGCCAATGATGGTATCATAGCCGTTTTCGGTCTGCACAATAAAATCATGCGCGTTTGCTATCATCGCGGCATTGACGACATCTTCCATTTTGGCATCCGGCTGTCCCAATGCTATATTGTTAAAAACGGTATCATTAAAAAGAATAATTTCCTGGGTCACAAAGCTCATATGACTGCGCAGTGATTCCATTGAATAGTCCCTCACATTTATTCCGTCAATCAACACTTCGCCTGCGGTGGCATCATAAAAACGTGGTATAAGGTCCGCTATGGTTGATTTTCCGACACCAGAGGGACCGACCAATGCGATTGTCTTTCCCTTTTCAACCACGAGGTTAATATCTTCCAATACCAGTTTCTGGTTATAAGCAAATGAAACGTTGCTCAATTCTATTTTATCTTCAAATGAAGCTAGTTTCTGCGCGTCGGGCCGGTCCTCGATGTCAACAGGTTTGTCCAAAATTTCCAAAATGCGCTCCCCGGCTGCCTGGCCTATCTGGATATTTGAAAGGGCTACTACAATTGCCTTTGCCGGTCTTATGACCTGTGAAAAAATGGCGATAAAAGCTATAAATGCGCTTGCCTGCAACCCATGGCTTTTAGAAAGAACCAGACCGCCGCCATAAACGAGGATACATGCGACGACCAATACACCTGCGGCTTCTGAGAATGCAGGGGCCAGTTCCCTTTTATTAAAACTTACCAGGCTCGCTTTTCGATAAAAATCATTTTCTCTGCTAAATCTTTTCAGGATAAAACCGGTGGCATTGAATGCACGGATGATGCGCATACCCATTAGCGTTTCATCAATCTGTGTTAACAAACGGCCCAAGGAAGCCTGTACATCTTTGGCTTCGCGTCTCAATTTTTTTGTCACTGCGGCAATAGCGATAGCCGATATCGGAATAACCAGCAGCGTAAACAACGTCAGTTTCGCAGAGATAGCAAACAATGCAATGAAATATCCAATCATTACATAGGGCTCTTTGAAAAGTACTTCCAGGGAGCTTGCGGCTGCACCTTCAATACCATGTACGTCAGCGTTAAGCCGTGAGATGAGGTCTCCTTTATGTTCTTTCGTAAAATAACCTAAATGCAATTTATTGATCTTTTCAAACAAAGCCTCTCTCAGCTTTTTGACCAGCAGGGTCCTTGCATTGATGAGGCACCGCTGCGCGAGGTACCGGAATAAGTTGGTGAAGATCACGGCAGTCACAATCATGCCCGCCAAAAAGTATAAGGCATATGCCGGATTGTGCGTTTTGAAATAGTAAATGAGATAATAGAAGTAATCTTTAAAAAAACCAACTGAAAACGTAAAATGCGGAGCGGTGGCATATTTCGCAGATTCAACCGCATTAACCGGGTCGAACAGGAAATTCAGCAACGGAATGATGAGCGCAAATTGAAACACACTGAAAAATATACCCGACAATGTAAAGATGAAGAAAGGTACAATGAATTTAGAGTAGGGTTTCGCAAAACCCAACAGTCGACGGTAAATTTTCATTTTATGTATTTATAAGGATGCGATTTTTAACATAGTTCAATAAAGAGAGCGGTACACCTCTATATACTGCCTTGATGCCTTCTCCCAGCAAAATGTCTCTCCATGCTGACGTATCGTATTTTCCATTTTTTGTTGTTGATATCGGCGCATGCCGTTGATAAATACTTTTTGCATGTTTAGCGCATTGAAATCGCGAAAATAAAAAGCAACATTTTTTCCAATTTCAGGCAGCGCTGTCCTGTCTGAAAGAAAGACGGGCTTCCCAACAGACATGGCTTCTGCCACGGGTAAGCCAAAACCTTCCGCGATCGATGGATGCGCAAAAGCGTAACAATTCATATAGTACCATGCTTTTTCTGATTCTGTAATGGTTCCCAGCAGGCGCAGATTATCTTCTATGCGAAGTTGTTTGGCTGACTTATTAATAAAATGCAAATAGTCGGGCTCATCCTTTCTGCCGGCGATCAATAATTCCATGTGTTGGTTTTGTTCTAACAGGGGTAAGAGGACATGAAAATTTTTCTTTCGGCAAATGACTCCAAGTGAAAATAAGAACGGCCTTTCCGGTTTATAAGATTCAGTCGATAAGCCAGGATGCTTCAGTGTGTTTGTTCCATTATATATGACATGAATGGGTTTGTTTCCTGTTCTGCAATGCGTAAGAACATCTTTTTTGCAGAATTCAGAAATGCAGACTATCGCATCCGCACGGTCCACATTGCTTTGTAGGTGGCGTAAAAGCTTCAGGCGTTTTGCCTCTGACTTTTGCTCGTAAAGAAAATTGAGATCGTGAATGGTTAACACAACCTTAATTCTCCTATTTCGTTTTGGAATATAATTCGTGCTGTGAAAAGTAGAATGCCATAGGATATAGTCCTTCATGTCCGGCATATAGAATTTTTGTAACGAATGCTGACGAATATGCGAATCCGACCCAAATATGGGGAGTGCATTATCCGGCAGATAAAATGTTACCTCTTCATCGGGATTATTTAAATTTTTGCTAAGATGCGTTCCAAGATTCAGGCAATAATAATATAACCCGGTATTGGAATGCTTCATCCTTTCGCAATCAAACACGATTTTCTTCATGGGCAATAAATTGTTCTGTAATTATTTATTTCGGGAGAGGTAGTTTCGGCAGGCTTCGTCCGAAATATTACAGGCAAAAGTCATACCTCTTTTCAATAACCTCTTGCAGGCTTGACAACGTTGCTGGCATTTTCGTTGTCTGAAATATAACTCGGGATTTATAGCATTACGTTAAAATGGCAAGATATATGCAAAGTATTTTTCAATTACAATATGTACTGGCTAAATGAAGAAAGTAATTCTTGACTGTGACCTGATGAGATTCCGTAACTCAGGACTATACTATTATTGTCTTTACCTGGGCAATTACGTGCAAAGCATATTGCAGCAAGAGGGTGGAGCAGATATGGGGTATTATATCCCCATGGCCGAAGAGGGTTCCTTTAATAAAAAAAATAATATCATAGAGAGAAAATTTCACAGGTTTGTCAAGCCATTTTTATGGAATTGCGACGTGTGGCACGCACCTTTTCAATCGGGCCGCATGGTACCCGATAGAAAAATAGATAGAAATGTAAAAATTTTGTTAACAATTCATGATCTCAATACATTGCACGAAGGCCGCTCCTGGGAAGAGCAGCAGAAAAGTCTCTTACAAACACAGCAATTGATTGATAAAAGCGATGCTATAGTATGTATTTCAGAATTTACCCGCAATGATGTCTTAAAAAATTGTAAAGTCGGTGGCAGGCCAGTTTACGTTATTTACAACGGGGCAAGTACTCTTGTGTCTTCATCTTTACACAGCTCATCTTATAAACCTAAAAGGCCGTTTTTATTGGGAATGGGTTATGTCAACCGGAAAAAGAATTATCACGTACTGTTGTCCCTGTTGAAAGCAAACGAGGATATTGAATTACTGATAGCCGGAAGATTGGATGAGCCTGACTATATCCGTAACATGGAGCAAACTGCGAAACAGTTTGGCGTAGAAGACAGGCTGCGCCTCTTAGGTCCTGTCACCGAACATGAAAAATCCTGGTACCTGAGTAATTGCCGTGCATTTGTTCATCCTTCCAGGGCGGAAGGTTTCGGGTTGCCGGTTGTAGAAGCGATGTCGTTTGGAAAACCGGTCTTCATTTCAAAGCTTACTTCATTGCCGGAGATTGGGGGGAATGCAGCATTTTACTTTTCTTCGTTTGATGAATCGCATATCCAACATGCGTATCACCAGGGGATGAGTCGATATCAAAATGAAGACATGGCTGACCTGATAAAGAAAAGAAGCCAGGATTTTAGTTGGGAAAAAAGTGCCAGGGATTATGTCAGGGTTTATCAATCCCTGTTTTAATAACTATGATAAACAATAAATATTCAATGCCTGAAAAGGCGATATGGAATTCTTCTCTCGTCTTTGACACGGGCAAAAGAAAATCTGAATTGTGCAAGGCCAAAGATTTTATCACGGACTGGTACAAAAGATGGTGCGGCGAAATCGGTGAAGAGCCACGGCTACATCGCAAGCAATGGGAATTTGCTTATATAATGCAGTCCCTGTGGGAACGGGATTGCATTCGGCCGGGCAACAGGGGGCTGGTGTTTGCAGTAGGATCAGAACCCTTGCCTGCAGTATTTGCCAGATATGGTTGCAAGATAACGGCAACAGATATTCACCCGGAGCAGGGCAAGATGTTGGGGTGGAATAACGGCGACCAGTTGTGTTTCGGACTTGAAACGTTAAATGCGCGAAACTTATGTGATAACGACACTTTCCGGCGATGCGTTGTTTACCGGGCTGTAGACATGAATGAGATACCTGGCGACCTTAATGATTTCGATTTTAATTGGTCAAGTTGTTCCTTTGAGCACCTTGGCTCTATTGCAAAAGGGATCCGGTTTCTAAAAAATCAATTAAAAACGCTTAAACCGGGGGGTTGGGCAGTACACACGACAGAGTTTAATATTTCGTCTGATGACCTGACGCTGGACAATGATCCCAATACCGTTATTTTTCGGAAAAAAGATATCGACTTTGTCACTGATGCGCTGCGAAAGGAAGGACATTTTGTTGAAGAGATTGATTTGTCGTTAGGCGGTCTGCCGGAAGATTTTTATGTTGACTTGTATCCATACAAACAGGATGTTCACCTGCGCCTTCAACTGGACAAGTATGTTGTTACTTCCATTGGTTTGATCATCCAGAAAAAGAAAGAGCCATTACGCCGAAAGAAAAATATCTTTACCTTGTTCAGGTAGCGTGGCTTGGTGATGAATTTTATAGAAAATCTACAGGATGGAAAGCTTCTTACGTTTGGAAGATATTCTTTCACGAACGGCCTTTGAATTTGAAACTGTTTGCAGGGAAAATGCCAGCTATGCCTATCTCGGCAATAATAAAGCGGTTTGCAGGGTGCTTGGCCGGCACAAAATATATGTCGACACCCGTGACATTGGCATAACTCCTCACCTGGTGATGGATGGATTTTGGGAAACCTGGCTCACGCAATGCATGTCAAGGATCATAAAACCAGGAGATATATGTATTGATATTGGTGCAAACTATGGTTATTATTCGCTGCTGATGTCGAGCCTTACCGGAAATAATGGCAGAACGATTGCCGTTGAACCCAATCCCTACGTTTTTAGTTTGCTGGCAGCAACGTCAAGCGTGCATTCATCCTCTATTGAGCCGGTGCAGGTAGCTTTATCCGACGTTTCAGGTTATACCACACTCATTATCCCCGACAATTTCTATGGGGATGCAAGTATTGTGGAGCGAAAGGATAAACCACGCCTTGCCCGATCGAGAGTGGATGTTAAAACGCAGACACTTGACGAGCTTTCTGTACAACTGGCATTGCCACGTGTTGACGTGGTAAAAATGGATGTGGAGGGTGCTGAGCCGCAAGTGTTTAATGGTATGATTGAGACCATTGCCAAAAATAACGGTCTGCGTGTCCTGATCGAATACAGTCCTTACCTGTACAACGATGCAAAAAGTTTTACCGAATTTCTATTTCGCCATTTTGAAGTAAGCCGGATAAAAGATGTAGATAATATGATCGCCCTGACCGAAGCTGATATTCCCGCGCTATTATCCATCGCGGATCACACGGACCTTTATCTTGCCAAAAAGTAAATGTCGAAAAACAGGAAAAATTTCCGGAGAAGAAATCTTAATGGCTATTTTAAGTTCAATTTAATCTGTAACTCTGCGAGTTGTTGTTCATCTATAGTTGAAGGCGCGTCCAGCATTACATCCCGACCGCTGTTGTTTTTTGGAAACGCCATAAAATCGCGTATGCTTTCACTTCCACCGAGGATGGCACACAAACGATCGAACCCGAAGGCAATGCCACCATGTGGCGGTGCACCGTATTCAAACGCTCCCAGTAGGAAACCGAACTTGTGTTGTTGTTCTTCTTTGTCCATGCCCAGGGCAGCAAACATTTTTTCCTGCAGTTCTTTTTGAAAAATTCTTATGGATCCACCACCGAGCTCATTGCCATTTAAAACCATGTCGTATGCATTGGCTTTAATATTTGCATAGGGATGCTGCAGATATGCCGCAGCGTTCTCAATAACAGGACTGTTATTGATCATCATTTCAATATGAGATGGCTTGGGCGACGTAAATGGATGGTGCCTTGCGACCCACCGATTGTTTTCTTCATCGTATTCAAACAAAGGAAAGTCGAGCACCCACAGCAACCTGAATTCATTTTCTTTTCTCAGCCCCAGACGTTTGCCCATTTCAAGACGCAATTCGCTCATCGCTTTTCTTGTCCTTTCTTCTGCACCTGCCAGTATCAAAACAAGGTCACCGGTTTTTGCATTGGCCGCGTCTGCCATCGCTTTCAGCCTTGGTTCATCGTAAAACTTATCCATGCTGCTTTTATAGCTGCCATCCGGATTGCACTTGATAAAGGCCATGCCCTTCATTCCAATCTGTGGACGCTTTACCCATTCCGTTAGTTCATCAGTTTGTTTACGGCTATATTCGGCACAGCCGGGAACCGCAATTGCCAATACCGTCTCCGCTTCATCGAAGACTTTGAAATCAACTCCTTCAACTAATTCACGCCTGTCCGATTTTTGAACGTATACGGCTGACGGTTTTTTAAGGTTCAGCAAATCCATTCCAAAGCGTATATCAGGTTTATCATTGCCAAATCTCCACATCGCATCCTCCCATGTCATCCGCTGTATGGTTTCAGAATAATCAATTCCTTTTACCTCTTTGAATATGTACCTGATCAAACCTTCAAACATATTGAGTATATCTTCCTGCTCCACAAAGGCCATTTCGCAATCGATTTGTGTAAACTCGGGTTGGCGGTCCGCTCTCAGGTCTTCATCCCGAAAGCATTTTACGACCTGGTAATAGCGATCGTAACCGCTAACCATTAATAATTGCTTAAATGTTTGCGGTGATTGGGGTAATGCATAAAACTGCCCGGGGTTCATTCGCGATGGTACCACAAAATCCCTTGCGCCCTCAGGCGTTGATTTAATGAGGAACGGAGTTTCGATATCCATAAATCCTTTGCTGTGCAGGTAATTCCTGGCAGCCCTGTTAACAGCATACCGCAACTCCAGGTTTTTCTTTACTGCATTTCGTCTCAGATCAAGATACCGGAATTTCATGCGCACGTCGTCACCGCCATCTGTATCATCCTGGATAGTAAAAGGTGGAACTGCAGATTTATTCAAGATCGAAAACGAGGAAACATTGATTTCAATATCACCAGTCGCAATATTTGAATTCTTATTGCTGCGCTCACCTATCTTGCCCGAAGCCTGCAGCACAAACTCGCGGCCAAGCTGATTTTCATCCAATTGCTTTGTCAATTGTTCACCAAATAACAACTGGGTAATACCATAACGGTCGCGCAGGTCCACAAAAGTGATAGATCCAAACTTGCGGACGGTCTGTACCCAGCCTGCAAGTGTTACTTCTTTTGATACATCTCCTATCCTTAGTTCACCACAGGTATGCGTTCTGTACATAGTATGCTGTTCTTTTTTTATGAGGCGCAAAGATAGGAAGGCTGCTTGTTTTCAGCCAATTCGGGCAAACCGGCGAATAAGGCCATCATCACGAACGCCATTTCATAGTTGATTCAAATCTTACCAATCACGTTAAGTCGTGCGGCTAAATCACCCGGCAGGCCCCCTGTAGAGGTATTGTTTTTCAGCTTATGCTCCCGCAGAACATTCAGGAAATTGTTTCAGCTAAATCGTTTAGAATTATGGCTAATCATGACTGGTTTTTCAGTAACTTTAATAGAAACGTGGCACTCAGAACGGACTTATCAAGACCTCACTTATCGTAGAAATAACATGCCGTAGAAAACCGTGAGAATTTGGACCCGATGGCAGCAGCCTGATTATTAACTGGTTTATCAATCAGGCGTACATTTACGATCGGAAATTAACCTTTATGAGCTTGCAAGTTGAACATTCGTTGTCTATATTTAAACCACGAACCGTACTCTATGCAATCAATCTTCCAGAGACTAAATAGCTTTTTCTCCCGAACGGCTATATCTGATTCCACTCCTCAGCCTGAGGAAACGGAGATTGATGATAATACTTTAAAAAATTATTCTTTCGTCATCGGAAGTCTCTTTACTTACTTTAATGACTTGCCCGCCGAAGCAAAAGACCGGTTTGTCAGAAGGACAATCCAGTTCATGAAGAATAAACGATTTCATTTTATCGGGCTGGAAAAGAACCAGGACATAGCTATACTTGTAAGTTCCTCAGCAGTCCAGGTTACTTTTGGACTGAAGGATTATCAGCTCTCATATTTTAAAGATATCTATGTGCTGGCCGATGCTTACCGGATGGATAACGATGATGAACTATATATCGGTCACGTCGCGCCGGATGGCATTTACCTGTCATGGAAGCACTTTCTTTACGGCTACTCTTACAAAAACGATAGCATCAATGTGGCCGTGCACGAAATGGCACATGCACTTTTGTACAATAACTATTTTGCGCAATACGATATCGATCCGAGTTTCCGGCTGAATTATGAGAAATTCTCGACCAGCACCGGTCCGATACTCGCGGATGTGATCGCCAAACGCCGCAGTTATCTGCGCAGCTATGCATTCAGCAACATGCATGAATTCTGGGCGGTAAGTGTGGAAGCTTTTTTTGAAAACCCGCAAGGCCTGCAAAAAAATATGCCCGATCTGTACGAAGCGCTAAGCCACGTACTCAATCAAAACCCTATAACGAAAACTAAACTACTTAAAGCCGAAATATGATAACCCTGTTTATTATTTATCAATGCCGTCGATTTATCCGTCAGTATAAACAAAAACGCAATGTCGTCCCGCTAATGGAGATTGCGTAAATATTTTCACTCCCGGTTTATAATTTTCCCCAGGACATGTTTCACTAAGAAGTGCTCCGTATTTAAAGGATAGCATCTCAACGCGTGGCTTCATTCAACGGTCATTCGGAGGAGCCTCCTTTGCAAGGATCTTTTTAAACCGGGCAACATCCGCATCCCTTGCAATGGGTATGCCGTACACAAGGTGGTCAGTTAGCTGCCGGGCAAAGAAAGGGGCAAGCGAACAGCCTTTTGTTCCCATTCCGTTCAATATTCCAACCGTTTCAAACATTGGGTGTATTCCCACGAAAGGCCTTCTTTCAAGCGTTGCAGGACGCAAGCCTGACCGGTGTTCAATGATTTTGAATGGAATTTTCAGCCATTCCCGCAGAACCCTTTCTGAGCTTTCCCGGAATGCCTCTGTAGGGGCGGCATTATCAAATTCCCAGATATAACTCGAGCCCAGCCAGAAAATATTTGCATCCTTTCCTTCCATCGGGGCCAGGAGCATACTTTTTTTATAAACCCATTGGGTGGGCAGGCCAGGTATTTCTACAAGCAATGATTCTCCTTTGTTGGGAGCAAAAGGAAGTTGTTTGAAAAAAGGATTGTCAAAGCTCGCCGTGCCATCGCAAAAAATAATTTTATCCGCAGTGATTCCTTCATAATTTATTCGATCGTGCTCCACTACAAGTTTATCAAGGTCAAAAACTTTTTCAAGCAGCGCTTCTGACTTTAGAAGCTGTTTTCGCCAATGTGGCAACAATGTTTCGAGATGGGCAGTATAAACAGGTCTTATTTCGCCGCAACCAAATTCATAATTAAAAAAATTGTTGAAGTTGTTTTGTTCGGGGTAGGTATGGACATATATATCGCCAGTCCCGATTTTACTGAGAAAATTTTCCCGCATGAAAGGATTGGGAAAGAAATCAATTATGTTTTTCTGTGAAATGGCTGTGATGCCTAATTCTTCCCCGATCTCATTATAAGCTTTCCAGGCAAAGGGCATCACTTCATCGGCCATCCACACGGTTACCAATCTTCGACCGGTTACCGGGTTTATAATCCCGGCGGCGATCTTTGACGAAGCATTCCTGTTGTTATCGTCAATAATCAAAAAACTCTTTCTTTCCTTCTGCAGGTAGTACGAGAGAAATGTACCGCTGATCCCCTGTCCAATGATCAATACATCCACCTTCATGAAACAAAAATAGGAATAGGCATGGAGGGAGCTCAATTCTTTTTTGTAAAGACTATATCATTTTTGGGAGACAGCAGCCTGTTCTTTTTTGGTATCAATACCATATTATTAAAGACAGCTGAACGGTAAGGTTCACGCAATACGATCTTGTGAGTATTGTTGCCGATCGCATAAGGAATACTTCCCGGGTAACTAAAATCGGGATAACCTTCAAGCTGGAACACTATCGTATCTGTACGCTGAAAATCCTGCGCAAAGAAAAACAAGCTGTTCCCAAAATGTGGTTTCGTCTTCGCCCGGGAAAGGCGGATGGAACGAATGGAAACAGGGTCTCCATACCTGTTCCAGAAATTGAATGAGGTGATAGAGGTAAAACGGCTTATCGAATCTGTAAAAGCAGGGGTGACGCTTATTGAGTCACTGCCCCGGCTATTTAGCGTTATTTGGTTGCTGGTGAATTCCCATGTACCGCTCGTAAGAAAATTTGTGTTATCCGGATTCGCTGAACTTCCTCCACTAATCAAAGCGCTATTATCACCGGCAAACTCAAAAGTTTTATCTTTTTTGAGAATTAGCCGGGAGGCAATCTTATGGTCCTGTTGGTAAGTGCCGACTACTGTGTCGGCAGTCAGTTTACAGGATGATAAAGCAAGCAGTAGCGCAATATAATAAGCCAGTTTTTCCATGGATAACCGGGGAAAAATAATAATAGTTACGCTTTCCTGCAAATGCGGCTGCCTGATGCCTGGTTTAGGGATTTATGTGTTAAAAAACAAGCTATTCCACGGTAATGCGGACACCTTCACTTTGTGCATTAAACTCTGGTGCGTACATACACTGAATAGTCGTGATGCCATTGCTGAAATTCCCTGTATGCGTACTGAACAAGGTATATTCAAAAACATAAGTTCCCTTTCTGAGGTTGCTAAAAAAGAAATTTGTACTGGCATCTTTGGTAGTTTCGTAGTAACCAAGTCCTCCCTGCCATTTATAACTGCTGAGCACATTCACCGGCTCCAAAGCTGATGCGCGCATATCCTTCATGTGGACATATTCCATTTCCCTGTCGACCCGTAGTTCGATCCGGACTTTTATTTTATCGCCCACTTTTAAAACGTCGCCTTCATTTACAGGCGTGAGTACCGGGCCGCGGTCCGTATTTTTTTCTACAAACAGCTTTTTCACCAGGCTCAATGGAGTGGCAGCAGCCGTTATTTTATCGAGGTCTTCAAAGTATTGCCAATACACAGCGCCGGTGGTAAACCCGGGTTTATTAGTTTGACCACGATCAATCGTCACAGAGATATTACCCATATCCGGTTTTATTTCCCTGCCTTCAATGGTTTTTTTGAAATAACCTGTGCCAGCCTCCTGTTGGTTGTCGCTTGTGCTTACCGTAGTAGCGCCTATCTTAATTTGAACCCGGGGTTCACTATTCAGCCACTGAGAACCCCTTAGCAGCAATGCATAGCAAGCTTCTGCTGTGGCCTTTGTTGATTCCCAGCGATTGGTTTGTTTGTTTCTTAGTAACCACGTACGCAAATCGTCAACCGTGCTACTATCCCTGCCCATTTCACTGAATGCTTCGATCATCAATGCCTGTCTTTCTACCGGTGCCTCATGCCAGAACCATCCACGCCTTGCATCTTTCCAGTACATGCCCAACTCTTCGTTAATGATGGAGGTTTCTTTTAACGATTTCAGGATGGCGGCGGGTGTTTTTTTATCTCCCGTTCTGCCAAGTGCGAGAACAATCATTCCCTGCATGTATTTGCTTTGCTGAGTCCACGTGAGCTGGCTGCGGTTTTTGAAATACTCATATGCTTTTTTTGAAGCCGCCGGCACTGGGTAACCAGGAAAAAAGCTGCGCATGTACAAGTATTGTATTTCATAAGAAGCCGGCACATATTTTTTCAGATCGGTCTTATTTTTTAATAGGTTATCATAATCCTCTTTGATTTTCCTGTCGAGGTAGGGGATGGCCAGGGCAGTTATCTTTACCAGACCCGGATCAACTTGTCCTTTGAGCTTTTCCAGGTGTCCGATGCCGGATACAATGTACTGCGTCATATAGCGATCATCGGGCCCGCCTTTGAACCATACAAAACCGCCATTGCTGCTTTGCATTTGTTTCAATTTTTCGTGCGAGTTATTGAGTTCCTGGCTCATGTGAACCATGTCAAATAGCAGTGCAATATTCTTTTTCTGTTCGGCTTCGCTTTTTGCCTGCAGTACCCAGGGCGTTTCCTCCAAAAGAATTGCTTTGAGCTCCTGGTTTTTTTGCAAAGTGGAAAGCAATGCTGCGGTATCTTTTGTCTTCCATTGCTCAAATATTTGTTTGATTCGGGGAGTTGAATTGGCAATGAAGGACGCCAGTGAATTGGCGTAATACCTGTTCCAGGTTTGTTCCGCGCAATCATAAGGATATTCCATGAGATACGGTAAAGCCTGGATAGCATACCATGCCGGGTTAGATGTATATTCAACGGTCAATGCATAGTGCTGCAGTGTTTCACTCCCGGCAGACTGTAACAACTTTTGAAACTTGAAGTCTTTGCTTCCGTCACCCTTGACTGTTATCGGCATCGATTCAGTTATCAGAATCCGGTTGGTCAAAACAGGCAGCACATTTTCTTCACCATCGCTGAAAGCATTGGCTGTAGCAACGACTTTCCACACCAGTGCTTTATTGAACTGGTGCGGCACAGTTATCGGAAATTTCACCGCTTCACTTTGGCCTGCGGCTACTGTGAAAAATTGCTCCGCCATCATGTTGCCGAACCATCCATCTACCGGTTGATTGGTTGTAGCATCTATTAGCTGGAATTTGGCCTGCCCGGTTAGTTCTTTGTCAGTGAGGTTGACGATCTTGGTACTGAACTCCATTTTATCACCTTCGCGCAAAAACCTGGGCGCATTGGGTTGTACCATCAGTTGTTTTTGCGTGATGATTTCTTTACTACTATAGCCCAGGGCGCCTTCTTTATTGTGCACCAAAGCCTGGAATTTCCATTTGGTCAGCGCTTCCGGAATGGTGAACGAAAATTCAATAGCGCCTGTACTGTCGGTTCTTAGATCAGGAAAGAAAAAGGCCGTTTCGTTGAAGTTTTTACGGATTTGAACAATTGGGGATTCTTCTTTCTTTTGCCCGGTTGCGAACTGATCAGAAACACCATCGCCATCAGCATCGGGAAGTATGTCTCCGTTAGCCTTTGCCTCTTCGGCTTTTTCTTTGGCGTTACCGGCCATCGGCGCCGCATTTTGCATTTCTATTTGCGAAACAGCTCCTGTTAAATCCCTTTTTAAGGTGGCACTTTTGAGTTTTTCAATTATAGCAAAGGGGCCAATCAAGATGTGATCATAGTTTTTTTTGACGTCTTTCCATTCCGGATAAGAACCTTCTCTGAAAATAGATTCAATCTTTAGAAAATTATCTCCCGTACTCCATGCGATTATGGAAGAGTATAATGTCCAGATCCCAGGTTTATACCATTGGTGCGGGTAAAATTGATCCAATGACGCATCATACATACTAGCGATCATTTCCGCCGCAAGTTTTTCATTTTTATACCCCGTGATCTTCAGTTTCCATTTTTCTTCGCTGCCCGGTAAGGTTTTGTCGCGATATGTGGCATACTCAATCTTCAAATCTTTATTTGTCCATGGCACAACAATAACCTGGTTATATTGATATACCCTGTTGTGTTTTACAAACAGCCAACCTACGCCGTAACCACCGCGGTCGGCCTCAGTAGCGGAGAAGTCAATAGATCTTTTTTCGTTACTTAATTTAATAAACGAATAATCCGAAGATTGAGGTTTGTCCGTAAAAACTCCTTTGGAGAGGTTTGAAGTTGACTTGTCGAGTTGCTGTACTACAAATAAATTATCTGCAGAGCTTCCCAACCTGACAGTTGTTTTTTCACCGGGTTCAATAGGTTTAGCTGCTTCGGCCCAGAGATACTGCGGACTATTTAACTGATTACTCTTTTCATCATACAATTCAATATATTTTACATCTTTTACATCTGCGCCATCATTATCTTTTGTTACAATCTCAACAACATAGAATCCTGGCGTTAACTTTCCACTCGCGACCTGCCACTCCCCACTTGCCTTTACAGAATCCGTTTTTTCAAATACTGCGCTACCTCTTTCCCAGCTCTTTGGATCGGATTCATTATCGTATTCGTCATATGGGAAATTTTTGATGTATTCACCTTTGGTCATTAGAAACTGATCGGGCCGGTCCCAGTAACGGGACCGGATCAATCGCTTTTCTTCTTTTATTTTGGCGATGACTACATTCACAATTGCCGGCTCAAATTCTCCATTCATGTTTTCCGTTCGGATGGCTAATGTTTTCAAACTATCAACCGGCAATAAATTCGGAATTGATGTTTTTAAGAGCAATGACTTATATCCCACCGAAATTCTTTGCTCACCGCTTCTTGTTTCGCCATTGATATCGGTTACATCCGCGTAAACCGTGTAATCAAATACCGGCTCGAATTTTCGGTCAATCGTCAAATCGGGAATTGCATTAAACTCAACTATAAATCTGCCTTCTTTATCAGTTTTCGCTTCCCCGTGCGTTATTTCCATCGGGGCTGAGGGTGGAAACCAGCTTTTCCAAAACAACCAGGGATAAATAAAACGTGGCTGACGCACTACGCGATATTTCACCATGGCGCCATCAATATTATTCCCGGCATAGCCTTTGGAAATTCCTGTAATTCTTATCTTATCGTTTACCTTATAGGTTCCTTTGATCGGGTCATAGTCTATGTAAAATTTTGGCCGCTTATATTCTTCCACATTAAAGGCAACATTGCCTTCATCCTTCCTTGTATATATTGTGAACCCGCCATTTATTCCCGTTTGACGTAATTGAAATTTGCCCGAGAACGAACCAAACTCGTTTGTTTTTAATTTCACCGAATCAATATCCTGGGAATTGGCGTCTCGTAAAATAACGGTTGTTTCATAGTTATTATTTGCCCATGCCTTTTTTTCGATCGCTACCCTGTTCAGTACAATGCCTTTGAAGTATACCGTTTGACCCGGCCGGTAAAGACTTCGATCTGTGAACAGGAAAACAGATGTTTTAGTTTTAGGGTCTGTCGCTTCATTATCCCGGTAATAATAATAGTCGTTGATCAGGTCATTCATGAAGAGGCGGTCGCTGCCATGAGAAATGTCGAGCTGGTAAGAAATGTTTTGATAATTTTTGCCTGCATCATACTTCTGCTTTTCTTTTTTGAAAAATCCATTTTCGTCGGTAGTGTACAGCTTCCTTTTTTCTTTGACGTATTTGGACGTTTTGTAATCGTATACCTGCTCCCACACCTGGACAGAAGCCCTGGCTAACGGATGACCGTTATCCCTGTTTAAAACAAAGTAATCATTGTCTTTACTGACAAAGCTGATGTTAGAAACATAAAAAAGTCTTGCTCCTATTAAGACATTCTTCTTGTTAAAATCCATGTTGGTAGCTGCGATTAGTAAATACTCTCCGACGGGCAGGCCATCGACTTTTATTTCCACAGCATGCTTTTGCATATCATCGGTGGCGGGCAAAGGCTGTTCCCAGCTTCGGATCGGCTGTGCGGAGATTATCGAGGACCAGTACGTATCGCTGTATTGCTCTTCCAGTTGCTTCTTCAGGTTTTCAGCTGGCTTAACAAGGCGAAAGTAGAGACGGTTAAAATTTTTATACTCTATAAGTGCCCTGAATGGTTGCTCAGGGACATTTACCTTTTCGATGTTAAACTGCAGATGTTGGCTATTAATCTGGTTAAGCAGGTTATAGCAATTGATCTTACCTTCCGAAGAATCTTTTTGTAGTAAGACCCTTTCGCAAATCTCTTTAGCTTTTACTCTTGCATATCTATGAGTCGTGTCACCATAGGGTTTGTATCCTGATGCCTTCTGCTCGAAATAATTTGCTTCGAGATACCATGCCTGGGCGGCTGCGGGATGGTTGCCATATTGATTTGCGATATGATCGATAGCATTAAAATACAATTGATCCCTGTCCGGATGAACTGACTTTTCGTGCACAAATTCGAGGCGCTGGATGTCTGCATCCAGCAATGCATCCGGTTTTGCGTCTTTTAAATGAAAGGCTATTAATTTTTGATAGATCACCAGTGCCTGGTACTGTAGCGACAGCGAATCTTTATTGGGAAATTTTTGACGAATGAAGTCAGCGGCGCGATCAAAAGCAAAAGCCTGGTCAATCTCAAAGGCAAAGGCCGGCCTTGCAATATCGCGCTCGTCATTTCGAAAATAATCAACTGCCCTGTGGGCCAGTAAATCGAAAAGTGTAGGACGAAGATGACGAACGTTTCCTTTAATGATAATGGCATCAAAACGCTCCAGGCTCGTTTGTTCTAACAGCTTCTGTGCCTGAATTGATTTCAAATACAGCTCGCCGATCTTTTTGTGAAAATCATCAGCTCCCCACGTGGAAATGTCATCCTTTTTGAAATTGGCGGTTTTAGTCCTGTTATACATATCCCAGCGGTTTTGCTGGTAATAGTTCCAATACATTTCGGCCAGCAGGCTATTGAAAATGGAGGATACTGGCTCTTTACTACCGGCAATTTCCTTTTCAACTTCTTTAATAGAGAACACCTCGTTATTTTCACGGTTTTCTGCCTGTAGCCCGGCGATGTACAACAGGGATTTTATTATTTGCGCATCCTGCTTTTCTTTTTTAGCGAGCTGGTATATTTTTTTTACTTCAGCTAATGCTGATTGTGGAAGACTCTTTCTAACAAGACTTTCTACCTTTTTCCATGCGGCATCATATTTTTTAACAGGGGCACCCTGGGTGTGACCGTTTATAATCATCAAAGCGGATAAGCTAATTAATAGAAAAAAGGTCTTTGGAAAACTCATATGTCGGATATTAAATCGGTAACAAGTTAAACAATACTATGTAAGAGATAAGATGCGGAGATGGGAAAAAATGCATAAGGGAAATTAGACAATTTGCGGATGTGCAGATGTGCAGATGTGCGGATGTGTGGATGTGCGGATGTGCGGATGAGCAAATGTGCTGAGAATTGGCGGGTGCAGCACTACATGATCGTCAAATATTGCAAAGGTTTAATTGCGTAATAAAACTTTCTTTTTTATTAACAATGTAAGCATATGTCGCAGCCGTCCTCTTTATTCAATGGAAACTAAAACGGAGGCGTTAACAATAAATAACAATTGGCTGAAACCGTTTCTGGTTCTTGGTTTCAGCAGTTATGGTAATTTGACTTTCTATAGTAGAAACCCCTTTAACTTTTTCTTCCACGATTTTATTTACGATGGCATGTGCTTTGAATTTATACAGGCAATTCGATCTTGAATTAACCTTAAAACAAAATGTATGAAAACAATTTTTACACTCTTTGCTTCTTTGTTTATGAGTATCGCTGTTTTTGCTGCCGCAAGACCCAGCAGCATAATCACTGTTAAGTCGGCCGACAACACCGATATCCGCGTGATACTGGATGGCAAAAGATTTGAACCGCATGATGACGCAATCATGTTTGGAAGCATGGAACCGGGCCGTCACAGCATTAAAATTTACAGGCAACGCAGAAATGGCTGGTTTAGCCTGCCGGGTAGTGCTTATGAAATGGTTTATAACACTACGGTGGACTTAAAGAGAAGAACACACCTCTTTATCACGGTTGAACGCAATGGTCGCATCAGCATGCAGGAAAACAGGTTGAAGAGGACCAGCGATCGTGACCGGGACTATAATCGGGATAACGAATACAGTGGTCAATGGGGCGATCATGACAGCTACGAAGGATACGCAGGCGCAATGAATGACCGTGAATTCAGGCAGGTGTTGAACTCGATCAGTGACGAATGGTTGGAAAGCAACAAATTTAAATCAGCGTCCCATATTGTCAAGAACAATAGTCTTTCCACGGCCCAGGTTGAACAAATCCTTTTGTTGTTCAATTTTGAAAACAACAAGCTGGAACTCGCAAAGGATGCTTATTTAAACACCGTTGATAAGAAAAACTATCCGATGCTTTTTGATCAGTTTAGCTATAGCAGCAGCAAAAGAGAACTTGAAAAGTATATTGATAGTTGCAGGTAATAATTCGCTTTGCTTTAGAGCATGAAAAATAAAATCCTCCTCATTTATTTGAAGGGGATTTTTCTTTTCCTGTTAGTTAACTCAGGAAGATTGTAGCTTGCCTTTTGCGGGAATCTTAGTTTGACTCATTACTTCGGCTATTTTATTTCCAATGTCGGCAGGGCTTTTCACTACATGAATGCCACATTCATCCATGATCTTCATTTTGGCAGCAGCGGTATCGTCGGCGCCACCAACGATAGCTCCGGCATGGCCCATCCGGCGACCCGGTGGCGCAGTTTGACCGGCAATGAAGCCAACCACTGGCTTTTTGTTACCGGTCGCCTTTATCCAATTGGCGGCTTCGGCTTCCATGCCACCGCCAATTTCACCAATCATAACTATTCCATCCGTATCGGGGTCGTTCATAAATAATTCAACGGCCTCTTTTGTAGGTGTGCCGATTATAGGATCGCCACCAATGCCGATAGCAGTTGATATACCCAGGCCCGCTTTTGCGACCTGGTCAGCTGCCTCATAAGTTAGTGTTCCCGATTTTGAAACAATACCGATCCGACCTTTTTTGAACACAAATCCCGGCATGATTCCCACTTTGCATTCATCGGCCGTTATAATACCGGGACAATTTGGTCCTATAAGCCTCGTGTTTTTACCAATCAAATAATTTTTTACTTTAACCATATCTTGTACGGGTATTCCTTCCGTTATGCAAACAATCAGGCCGATTCCCGCTTCTGCCGCTTCCATAATGGCATCGCCCGCAAATGCCGGGGGAACAAAAATAATACTCACGTCGGCCCCTGTTTTTTTGACGCAATCAGCCACTGTATTGAATATGGGTTTTTCGAGGTGAGTGCCGCCCCCTTTACCGGGTGTCACCCCTCCAACGACGTTTGTGCCGTATTCAATCATCTGGGAAGCATGAAATGTACCTTCAGTACCTGTAAAACCCTGCACTAAAATTTTTGATTTTTTATCTACGAGGATGCTCATGATTATGCTCTTATAGTGGGGCAAAAGTAAGGGAAATGTGCTAATGTGTTCAACTACCAGCAGAGGTGGATCACGACTATTACCATTCACAACTTTAACGGAAGCGAATCACTTTATCATATCCTCGATATTCCGGTCATTGGGGATCTTGCCCGTTTCTTCCAGCATCCGCATTTCCTTCGCATCGTGCAGGAAATCGGAAGCAAAAATAAAATCGTTGAGACGCTGATTTTTGCTGAAAATGATTTCCCTGTTTGTGCCTTCCCACTCTTTCCGGCCCTGGTACAAATAAAGAATATAATTCCCAATTTCCATCACACTGTTCATGTCGTGTGTATTAACCACGGTGGTGATATTGTATTCGGTAGTAATCTCCTGTATCAGTTTATCTATTACCAATGAAGTTTGTGGATCGAGACCCGAGTTGGGCTCATCACAAAAAAGATATTTTGGATTCAATACGATGGCCCTGGCCAGCGCCACCCTTTTTTTCATCCCTCCACTTACTTCAGCTGGGAATTTTTTATTTGCGTCAACGAGGTTCACCCTTGCAAGCACTTCGTTCACTCTTTTGAGCTTGGTGCCGTAGCTGTCCTTTGTGAACATATCTAGCGGGAACATTACATTTTGTTCGACCGTCTGGCTATCAAACAGTGCAGAACCCTGGAACAACATTCCTATCTCTTTTCTTATTTCTGTCCGGGCTTCCACGTCCATCACTGTGAAATTTTTGCCACTATAGAGCACGTCGCCGCTATCAGGGGTAAACAAACCCACCATACATTTCATCAAAACGGTCTTACCACTGCCGCTGGAGCCAATGATCAAATTGCACTGGCCTGCTTTCATACTGGCACTGACGTCGTCAATGACAACCCTGTCACCAAAATTCTTCTTTATGTTTTTTACTTCAATCATATTCCAATCTTAAAATTCAGTAGCGGTATTGATGTAACAACGATTAAGCTTTAACAAAAGCATTCAGTGACAAGGCCTGATTGACACACCCTTTTATAGCAGTAATGCCGACAACACATAGTCCGCAAATAGTAAAAGTATGCAACTTATAACTACAGCTTTGGTGCTGGCCCGCCCGATCTCCAATGCACCCCCGCTTACATAATAGCCAAAAAAAGATGAAATGCTACAGATGATAAAAGCAAACGTGTAGGATTTTGCCAACGCAAAAAAAACGTTGTATGCTATAAAAGAGTCATGTAAGCCCTTATCAAATGTTTCCCCTGGCACAATACCGGTAAGTTCTCCAGCCAGCCTTCCTCCCCAGATTCCTAAAGCCATGGCTATAACAATTAACAATGGTATCATCAATAAGCCCGCCAATATTTTTGGTAAGACCAGGTAGGCTTTAGTGTTGATGCCCATTATTTCAAGTGCGTCGATTTGCTCACTCACCCGCATGTTACCCAATTCGCTGGCGATTTTGCTACCCACCACACCTGCCAGGACGATGCAAGTAAGCGTTGGCGCAAACTCCAGTATAACAGTATCACGAACGATTTGGGCTATGATCGTTAATGGCAAAAGGGGACTGACCAGCTGGTATGCGGTTTGTAAAGTTGATACTGCGCCTATGAATACCGAAATAATCGCCACGATACCTAATGAGCCAATACCGATATCATTGCACTGATGCATGAACTCTTTCCAATACATTTTTCCATTTTCTGGCCTGGAAAACATGCCTTTCAGCATAAGGAAATAGCGACCAATGTCTCTTATGAAGCGCATAGGGAAGTTTGCAATGTAAAATACGCTGAAAAAAATTGAAAAGGAATAAACAACCGCGGAGTTTAAATGTCTAACACACTTCGACCTTATTCCAGGGCTGCCACGGTGAGAATATTAAAAACGCCTGCGTTCGATGATATTACATCTCCCGGCTCACTTTTTTAAATCTTTTCCACCAGGCAGATTGATGTATCAGGTGATCGGTACCATTGGTCTTGCTTTTGCTTTGCGCATCCACGACTGCAATCAATGCCATGTTGACAATACTCCGCACAGAACTTCCAAGTTGCAAAACATGTACAGGTTTTTTTAAACCAAGCAATATCGGTCCAATAGCGTCTGCGCCACCCAATTCTTTAAGTATGTTGTACGTGACATTACCTGCGGCCAGGTTCGGAAAGATCAACGTGTTTACATCTTTGTCGACCAGTTCGGAGAATGGATAATTTTCTTTGAGCAATTTTTTGTTAAACGCGACATTGGCCTGCATTTCTCCATCGACGATAAGTGACGGCATCTTTTGTTTCACCAGTCTTGTGGCTTCTGCCACCAGCCTTGCCTCCGGTGAGTTGCTACTGCCAAAATTGGAATAGCTCAGCATGGCAATACGGGGAATAATATTAAAGTCGCGAACTTCCCTGGCGGCGAGTAGCGTAATTTCAGCTAATTCTTCAGCCGTAGGATTGAAATTTACGGTGGTGTCCGCAAGGAATAATGGCCCTCTTTTCGTCATCATCATGTACATGCCCGCAATCTTCTTCACCCCCTCTTCGGTACCTATGACCTGCAAGGCGGGACGAATCGTATCAGGATAATTTCTGGTCAGCCCGGAGATCATTGCATCAGCGTCACCGCATTCTACCATCATGCAACCAAAATAATTGCGGTCACGCATTGCTTTTCTCGCTTCGTATGCATTGAATCCTTTACGATTCCGTTTCCGAAAGAAAATTTCAGTATACTGGTGACGCTTTTCCTCGCTGCTTTCACTCCGTGGATCTATAATGGGTATGCTATCCAAATCGATACCATTGCTAAGGGCGATGTTTTTGATTCTTAGTTCATCTCCAAGTAAAATAGGATAACCAATGCCTTCTTCAAAAGTGACTGCTGCAGCCTTTAACACTTTTACATTATCGGCTTCCACAAATACAATCCGTCTTGGATCGCGACGTGCCCTGTTGCCAATTGCCCGCAATATTTGGTTATCCAGTCCAAGGCGACTATTAAGATCCGCCGCGTATGCATCCCAGTCGGAAATTGGATATTGCGCCACGCCACTGTCTATGGCCGCCTTTGCCACCGCAGGCGCTACAGATGCGAGTAATCGCGGATCAACTGGTTTCGGTATGATATAATGCGGTCCAAAAGAAATCGTCCTTTCATTGTAAGCGAGATTAACAATGTCAGGTACGGGGGTTTTTGCTAATTCGGCCAGTGCCTTTACAGCAGCCATTTTCATCGATTCATTTATCTGCGTAGCTCTCACATCCAATGCTCCCCTGAATATATAAGGGAAACCAAGCACATTATTCACCTGGTTGGGATAATCACTTCGCCCGGTAGCCATAATCAGGTCTTTTCTGGCGGCAACCGCATCTTCCCAACCGATCTCAGGATCAGGATTGGCCATCGCAAATACAATGGGATTTTTTGCCATTGACCGTATCATGTCCTGTGAAACCACGTTGCCCGAACTGAGTCCTATAAAAACATCGGCGTCTTTCATTGCCTGTTCCAGCGATGATTCACCCCCTGCAGTCGCAAATTTTTCCTTGAATTCGTCAAGATCAGTTCTTCCTCTATGCAGCGAACCCTTGCGATCAAACACAATGAAATTTTCAATGTTTGCACCAAGCGCAACGTATAAATTTATACAGGCCATGGCAGCGGCACCGGCTCCGTTCACCACAAATTTGACTCGGTCAATTTTTTTCTTTTGGATTTCCAGTGCATTGAGCAAAGCAGCCGCGCTGATAATGGCAGTGCCATGCTGGTCATCATGCATGACGGGGATCGCCATGGTTTCTTTAAGCTTCTTTTCTATGTAAAAACATTCCGGAGCCTTAATGTCTTCCAGGTTGATGCCGCCAAAGGTCGGTTCCAGGGATCTGACAATTTGTACAAACTTCTCCGGATCTTTTTCATTAATCTCGATATCGAATACATCAATATCAGCAAAGATTTTAAAGAGCACACCCTTTCCTTCCATGACGGGCTTACCTGCTTCAGGTCCAATGTCGCCAAGGCCAAGCACGGCCGTCCCGTTGCTGATTACGCCGACAAGATTTCCTTTGGCAGTGTATTTATAAACGTCTTCCTTATGGGCTGCTATTTCCTTACATGGCTCAGCTACACCCGGCGAATATGCCAGGGACAGGTCTCGTTGAGTCTTCGCATCTTTAGTGGGTACTACTTCGATTTTTCCAGGTCGCCCTTTCGAGTGATAGTCAAGGGCCTGCTGTTTTCGTAAATCGCTTTTCATTCAGTTTTAATATTTGTGCCTGTCATCTTCTTATCAATACCAGGTGCCACTTATGTGGGCTGCAAGGTACAAAATAAAATTACGTTCAATCCTTAAGTGGTGTTTGAGGTCCCGCTTTATCAATTGAAATTTGATTCGTCATTGAAATATTTCACACAAGTTTGATGGTTATTTCTATCGACAGATCTCATGCATAGTAGCGCTTGCTGTTGTTCCGTTCGCGTTGTTGAAATGCCAGGTCAGATTGCAATAAGAGATGAACACAAACTAAGTGGGTATTTTTTTCCAATCTGTGGCCTGCAGAGCTTTTAGCCCGGTTTTTGCCTCGTAGGTATTGATTGTTAAAATTTGCTGAAAAGCAGTTATCTCACAACTGAACGTATATAATTTCGTTGTTTTTTAAATTAATACTTTGGAATCATATGAAAGCTAAGTTTATAGTACCGGCGTTTATCTTATTACTTTCACTCTCCTGTAAGAAAAATAATGATGATAATATCCCTTCACAGCCGACAATCAATGGTACTGAGGAAGAACTCTTGATGGATTCGGTTTACCTATATTCTAAAGAAGTCTATTTTTGGAATGATGTCATACCATCTTACGAGCAATTTAAGCCACGCCAATATAAAGGATCCGATGAACTCTCATCTGGTCAAAATGTAATGGCTGCAATCAGGGACCTTCAGTCCAAGGACCGCTTTAGTTTTGTAACAACGCAGGAAGAATCGCAGGCAATTCAGACCGGGGAGGACAAAGACTATGGTTTTTTTGTCAAAGCTGCCACACTTGATACTGAAGAACCGATGGATTCCATTTATTGGTTTGTCACCTATGTTTACGATCAATCAACTGCGGGTGCTGCCGGTGTGGAAAGAGGTTGGATTGTAAATAAAATCGACGGGGCGCAGCTTAATTATGACCAGGCAAGCGCCAATGTTTTAAACAATACATTTTTTGGAACTGCTACAAACGCGAGTTTTGAATTTATTAAACCCGACAGCTCGATTGCCACAATAAGTTTAAACAAGACAACCTTCCAGGCAAATTCAATTTTACACAAAGAAGTGATAAATACCGGCGGAAAAAAAGTTGGATACATTGTGTTTAACCAGTTCTTTGGCCAACATTCGCGCGACGAACTTGGGGATGCGTTTTCTTTCCTGCAGTCGCAGGGAATAAATGATCTTGTTGTGGATCTCCGTTACAACCCCGGTGGTTCCACAGAAACGCAGGATACGCTCGCTGACCTTATTGCGCCGCAGGCAGCGAATGGTCAAAGGATGTATGCATATCAGTTTAACCAGCAGTTGCAACAGGGAAATTTCCCGTTACTAAAACGCAAGCCCGGATTTCAAAATGTGGTCTTCACTGAAGACGCGAACTCCATTGATTTTGAAAAAGCAGGGTCGCTCAATTTAACCAGGGTTTTCTTTATTGTTACAGGGTCAACTGCATCCGCAAGTGAACTACTAATTAATAACCTGAGACCTTATATGGACGTTAAACTGGTTGGCGATACGACTTATGGCAAACCGGTCGGCTTTTTCCCGATTCCTGTTTTCAATTACGCTCTTTACCCTATTTCTTTCAGAACTATCAACAGTGCCGGGCAGGCCGATTACTACGATGGCTTTGCTCCTGATAAGCTGGCTAATGATGGTGTGAATAAGAACTGGGGTGATATCACCGAACCCTCATTATCTGCAGTGCTGAACTATATTGCTACCGGCACCTTTGGCAGACCTGCGAAAGCTGCGATATTAAGAATGGATGTGCAACATGCGATGAAACCAATGCAAAAGAAGCTGGAATCCAAAAAGTTTATTGGTATGTATAAGGAATAAAAAGCGATCAGCCGCTCTTCTTTTTCTTTGAGGATTTTTTTCGATCCGTTGAAGCAGGTTGATTCAGTGCTACAATTTTGGAAGGAACTATTTCCAGTTCCTTCTTTTTTATTTCCCTGATTGTAAAATTGTCGGTAGCACCGCCTTTGTGAATCTCTTTAAATGGAACACCGGTTAATGATTGCGCCGCTAATCCCTTTGCAACTATCATTGTTATTAAAATCAGGCAATATTTGCAGATCCTGGTTTTCATTGTTTACGTTTATTAATAGACTACAAAAAGTGGTTTAGGGAAGATCTGCTCCTGTTAAAAATGGTTAAATAATTATTTTTCCTGCTGCGTTGAAACTCCCAGCCATGCCATCATGCCCATTCCTATTTCGATGGCGCCTTCATCAATGTTGAATGTGGGAGTATGAACACCTGACACAATTCCTTTCTCTTTATTCATCACACCCAGCCGGTAGAAGCAACCGGGGATGTGCTGTGTGTAATATCCAAAATCCTCCGCGCCCATTCGCGATTCTGTTTCTTCCACATTTGCTTTGCCCATATATTCTTCTGCCTTTCGTTTGGATGATTCTGTCAAAGCTTCATTATTATAAACCGAAGGGTAACCGACATCAATATCCAAATCAATTTCACCACCCATGCTGCGCACCAGGTCGGTTGAGAGTGTGCGGATCAATTCGTGAGCTCTAAATCTCCATTCTTCGTTCATCGCCCGAAAGGTTCCTTTGAGCTTTACCTCGTTGGGAATAACGTTCGTAGTTGATCCTCCTTCAATAGCCGTGATTGAAAGAACAGAAGGATTGTGTGGATTGTTATTCCGGCTTACAATCTGTTGAAGACTTAAAATGAGGTTTGAGGCGATAAGAATCGGATCAATGCAGAGGTGAGGCGAGGCCGCATGACCACCTTTTCCCCTTATGGTAAAATACAATTCATCTGCGCTTGCCATCACTTTGCCGCTACGAAAGCTAAGTTTTCCAATTGCAAGGCTCGGATGGACGTGCAATCCAAAAATTGAGGAAGGCTTTGGGTTTTCGAGTACACCTTCTTTGATGAGCAGGCTGGCGCCACCGGGATTTTTTTCTTCACCGGGTTGAAAAATGAGCTTGACTGTGCCTTCCCACTCGGTTTTTAAATCATGTAATATTTGAGCAGCTCCCAGCAGGCATGTAGTGTGTACATCGTGCCCACAGGCATGCATCACGCCTTCATTTTGAGATTTATAATTAATCGAATTTTCTTCTTTAATGGGTAAAGCATCGATATCGGCCCGAAGTGCAATTACTTTTTTATCCGGGTTTTTGCCTTTAACCAGCCCGATAACACCGGTAGTGGCTTTTATTTCAAACGGAATTCCGATTGTCGCCAGCTTTTGCTGAATGTATTTTGACGTTTCAAATTCTTTATAGCTAAGCTCAGGATGTGCGTGAAGATGATGACGAATCTCTATGAAAGATGGAGCGTGCCGCTTCGCCAGGTGCTTTATTTTTTCGATCATCCAGCAAAAATAATGCTTCGCAGAGTTAGGGAAATAGTAAAAAGATGAGACGTCACTACATTTCCTCAGTCTTTTCTGGCTTCACTTCCACAATGTCATTCATGATAAACACACCGTTGGAGAAATAAACATTCAACTTTTTCTGATAGGCTTCCGCTTCTTTGCGATCTTTAAAGTTGCCGGCTTTTACCTTGTAATATGGCGACTGGTGCCAGAGATAAGCCTTTAATTCAGGAAAATACGTGTATACTTTGGCTTTTGCGGAAATTGCTTCATCGCGATTATTTGTGCTGATGATCATCAGCCTGTAGCCTTTTGCTGTCTTCCGGGCATCCCGGCTCGTCTCTTCATTGATCTGCGCTTGCTTGGTAACCAGCAAGTCTATGCGGGAATCTTTGTGAACTACAACTGTATTGCTATCAACACCGGTCGTGTCCTGGGAAAAGCAATTAAATGCAGAAAAAACAGCGGCGAGAAGGAACAATTTTTTCATAGTTGTTAGCATTCAAATATCTTACCAAAAAAAGTTCAGGATTTAAGGGTATTATATGTCATGGAGGCGTGCGACCTAACTATGATTTGAAATATTCTTGTTTCGTATTTTAATAACCTCCGCCGGCGCTTGCTATATTTTCAATGGGGTGCCAGGTGGTCTTTATTTCCTGGACATCCATGATAAAATAGGGCGATTGTCCTGGTGCACTAAACCAATTTACCTTGTCGTAAAAAACAATTCGTTTCAAATTGACAGCTGATTTCTCACGCATCATTTTCTTTATTGAAGAATCATTTTCGCAATAAATGGTTGCATTGACGTCCATATGATCCACAAACCATGTAGCCAGCTCGCTGATTTTGCCTGTTAGGATGTTTACGACGCCGCCGGGTAAATCGGAAGAATTGAGTACTTCGGCAAATGTCACTGCACAAAGCGGCTTTAATTCTGATGCAAGAACAATACAGGTATTGCCGCCTGCAATTACTGGTGCAATGACGGATACAAGTCCGAGTAGTGAATTGTCCTGCGGTGCAATAATTGACACAACGCCTGTTGGTTCCGGCACTGAGAAATTAAAATGGGAGCCTGCCACCGGGTTTACCGAACTGAAAAGTTGCTGAAACTTGTCGCACCAGCCCGCGTAATAAATCAATCGGTCAATAGCCCATTCAACTTCTTTTTCGGCTTTTGATTTGGTGGCATCCTGGAGAACCAATTCCTCTACAAATTGTGCTTTTCTTCCCTCCAGCATTTCGGCAATGCGATACAGTACCTGGCCACGATTAAACGCAGCCCTGCCGCTCCAACCACTAAAAGCTGATCTTGCGGCGACCTGCGCGTTGCGGAAATCTTTTCTTGAGCTGAGACAGATGTTTGCAAGTTTTTGCCCGGAATCATTCAGGGGGACATAATATCTGCCGGATTCTGTTCGCGGAAACTGGCCGCCGATATAAATTTTATAAGTCTTCAATACTTCCAGTCTTTTAGAAGAAGGTTTTTGCTCCAACCCATTTCCGCTAACGGCAAGCGATGACTTTCTTGTTAAGGTTTTTCCCATCGTAGAAGTTTAACAAATTTTACAAGTTTAAGGTTTAAGGGGTTTTAGGCGTTTAAGGTTTGTATTTTATTCTTTTGGTTTCAGAGGTTAGTTGATCACTTTTTAAATAAGGCTATTGATCCTCATTGCTTCTACCGAAAAACTATCAAACTCATTCTGTAAGTATATATTTTCTATCCCGGGCGTTGTAGGGCTGCGACTTTAATTCGAATTTTCTTTTTAAAAGTTTAAACAATGGCAACCGTCAATTAGAAATAGCATTGTGAATGAACAAAACGTTTTAAACATCTTAAACTCTTAAACCCCTTAAACCCAGCGTAATTAACCTATAAGATTCAAATACGGCGACAATCCGTGTAGTCCGCCTTCTCTTCCAAAACCACTTTCTTTATAACCTCCAAATGGTGAAGAGGGATCGAATTTATTAAACGTGTTTGCCCATACAACTCCGGCCCTCATTCTTTTTGTCATATTAAATATCTTGGAACCTTTGTCCGTCCACACACCGGCGCTCAGGCCATATGGAGAGTTATTGGCTTTTTCAATCACTTCGTCGTCTGTGCGGAAAGTAAGAATTGCTAAAACCGGCCCGAAGATTTCTTCCTGCGCAATTCGATTACTTTGGGCCACATTGGTAAATAATGTGGGCCGGCACCAAAAACCTTTTCCAGGCAGTGGGCAACTGCTTTCATACATTTCGGCACCTTCCTGTTTTCCAATGCCAATATATTTTTGAATTGTTTTTAATTGCTGACCGGAATTGATCGCGCCAATATCTGTATTCTTATCCAATGGGTCTCCGACTATCAGCGATTCCATCCTGTCCTTTAATTTGCGGATCACCTCTTTTGCAACGGATTCCTGCACGTACAATCTAGACCCTGCACAACACACATGTCCCTGGTTGAAGTAAATGCCATTTATCACGCCTTCTACTGCCTGGTCGATTGGGGCATCTTCGAAGATTATGTTAGCTGCTTTACCACCTAATTCCAATGTTACCTTTTTATTGCTTCCGGCAATTGCCCGCTGAATTATTTTCCCCACTTCAGTGGATCCCGTGAATGCGATTTTGTTTATGTCAGGATGATTTACGATTGCTGCCCCGGTAGCACCGGCGCCGGTCACAACATTGACTACTCCCGGTGGCAGTTCCGATTCCTGGATTATTTCTGCAAGTTTCAGGGCCGTAAGTGATGTTGTTTCTGCTGGCTTTAACACGACTGTGTTTCCAGTCGCGATGGCCGGCGCTATTTTCCAGGCGGCCATTAATAAAGGAAAATTCCAGGGAATGATTTGCCCTGCAACACCCAAAGGTTCCGTCCTGCGATTCGGAAAAGCATATTCCAGTTTATCAGCCCACCCTGCGTAATAGAAAAAATGATTTGCGGCTGTCGGTACGTCAAAATCGCGGCTTTCCCTGATTGGCTTGCCGCCATCCAAGGATTCGATAATCGCCAGTTCTCTTGCCTTCTCCTGGATCATCCTTGCTATACGAAAGACATATTTGGCTCTTTCTTTGGCGGGCATTTTTCGCCATACCTTTTCATAGGCATTTCGGGCGGCGCCGACAGCCGTATTAACATCCGCTTCATTTGCATCTGCCACTTCGCTCAACTTTTCTTCATTAGCGGGATTGATGCTATCAAAATATTTTTTGCTCAGCGGCTTTTGCCATTCACCATTGATAAAAAGATCATACTGCTTTTGAATAGTTGCCGCACTCTTACTTTCTGGCGCGGGGGCATAACTCCAGGTTGTGTCAAATTCTAATTTGAGCGTGTTACTTTTTCCATTTTCATTTCCCTTTTTTAAACGGGCAGACTTCTTTGTAATTGGCATAATTGAAATTCTTAGAAGTTTAAAGTCTAAAGTTTAATGTTTTTTACTTCGGACTTCTTTCTTATTCCTTGGATTTCTGTTTTTTGGAGATAGCTTATGAAATTCTGTAACAATCCACTTATCTGAAGAGCAAGTTCTTGGAGCATGTTAAACTCTTCCTGTAAAATAAATTTCCTGTCCATTGAGCGATAGAGCTGAGACCTAAGCTCACCACAGGAACCTTTTGCATAACCTAAGAAAGTAATGAACTCGCCCTTCGTACCTCTTTCAAAGCCTTCTGCTATATTATCCATGATAGAACCTGATGAGTCTTCAATTTGGTGAATAAGGCGATAACTATTCTTAAATCTTCCTTCATCAACATACTTGCCCAGAATCCTACAAATTTCTCTCGCTTTTTTCCAGCTTTCTATTTCCTCAAAAGATTGAATGGTAGCCATAACGAACTTTGCTTTTTTGTGACTAAAGTCTTCTTGAACGAAACAACATTAAACTATTAAACTTTAAACCTCTAAATCCAAGTTCTAAGATTTAATCAACTGAAAAATAATTCGCCCCCTGGTAAACTCCCGTTTGTTCCTTAGCAATCTGCATGAGCACATCATTAGCAAGACTACTGGCACCAAACCTAAACCATTCGTTATTGAGCCAGGCTTCGCCCAATACTTCTTTTACCATCACCAGGTAATGCAAAGCCAGCTTTGACTTTGAAATCCCTCCTGCTGGTTTCATCCCGATCATGGTTCCGGTCCTGTAATAGAAGTCGCGGATTGCTTCCAGCATGACAAGTGTTACAGGCATCGTCGCTGCCGGTTGAATTTTACCTGTTGATGTCTTAATAAAATCTGCACCCGCATACATTGCAATATCACTCGCACGCCTCACCTTGTCAAAAGAGCCCAATTCACCCGTTTCCAATATTACTTTTAGCCTCGCGTCACCACAAGCTTCCCTGACAGCCGCTATTTCATCAAAAACAAAATTGTATTCGCCTGCCAGAAACTTACCCCGGCTGATCACCATATCCACTTCATCGGCGCCTTCACTTACGGCATATTTTGTATCACTTATCTTCACGTTCCTGGATGCCTGCCCGCTTGGAAAGGCAGTAGCGACTGAAGCCACTTTAACACCAGATCCTTCAAGGGCTTTCTTTGCCGTCTTCACCATGGAAGGATAAACACAAACTGCGGCGACTGTCGGCAGACCGGGGATAGAATCGTGTAGGTGAACGGCCTTATAACAAAGCTGTTTTACCTTTCCCACTGTATCCTTTCCTTCGAGTGTTGTAAGGTCTATCATATTCAACACCAGTTTCAAACCGTTGAGCTTGGATTCTTTTTTTATGCTCCTTGTGGTAAACCTGGTGACTCTCTCTTCGACGCCAACCTGGTCAATGCGCGGTGAAAGCAAAAAGTCAGGAACGATGTTCATGGAATGAGCGACTCCCATACTTAGTTATTGAAGATAACAAAGGTAACAAAGTTTGCAGCCGTTTGTTATAACCGCTGTCATATGGAAAATGAAGGTTTTATTATGATGCCAGCACACCGATAACTCATTTCAATTGTTTCGTTTTTTATGCCTGATATCCACAAGCGGTCACTGTATTTAAGGCAAATGAACTACATTCGAACGCTCTTTTTGTCGCTACGGTGAAGAAAGAACCGCCGGTTAAATGTTTAAACTCTTATGAAAAAAAGCTCCGTTCAATGCAAATTATTCTTACTGGCAATTTTTGTTTTGGTCGCAAAATTCACGGGTGCCCAGATCAGCTTTCCTGAAAATGGAATTTCGGATCACCGTGATCGTTATTATGCATTTACCAATGCTACTATTGTTAAAGATGCAAATACAACGCTGACCAATGCGACACTGATAACAAAGGACGGTAAGATCGTTTCGATAGGAACCAATCTTAAAGTGCCGCCCGGAGCTGTTGAGATAGATTGCAAAGGCAAATACCTCTATCCATCTTTTATCGACGTTTACGCTGACTATGGGACTTCAATTGTCAAGGCAGGGACAACCCCGGCTGCCGGTCAACCGACTCAGCTGGAAACAAATACAAAAGGTCCTTATGGATGGAACCAGGCCATCAAAAGCGATGTAGATGCTTACAAGGTTTTTAGCGTTGACAACGAGAAAGCCAAGCCGCTTCGTGAAGCAGGATTTGGAACTGTCCTTTCGCATGTGCGGGATGGCATTGCCCGCGGTACCGGGGTCGTTGTCACATTGGCGACTGAAAAAGAAAATCTTGTTATTGTAAAAGAACGGGCGTCTGCGCATTACTCCCTTAGCAAAGGAACTTCCACTCAATCCTATCCTACATCCATCATGGGTTCCATTGCGTTGCTGCGGCAAACTTTTCTTGACGCACAATGGTATAAAAACAAACCAGCCGGTGAAGGTTTTAATCTTAGTCTAAAGTCATGGAATGAAACACAAGATCTACCGCAGGTGTTTGAAGCCAACGACAAATGGAATGACCTTAGGGCTGATAAAATAGGTGATGAGTTTGGGGTTCAATACATCATAAAGGCCGGCGGTAATGAGTACCAGCGTATCAGGGAAATGAAGGCCACAAATGCGACTTTCATTATTCCGTTGAATTATCCGCAGCCCCAGGATCTTGAAGATCCAAATGACGCACGGTTGGTTTCTCTTACAGACTTGAAACATTGGGAAATGGCACCTACAAACGCTGCAGCATTTGAAAAAGCCGGAATTCCTTTTTGTCTCACGACTTCTGATTTGAGCGACCTGAAATCATTTTTGTCAAACCTTAGAATCGCGATGACCTACGGCCTGTCCGAATCAGCTGCATTTAATGCGTTGACAAAAACTCCTGCAACGGTATTGGGAGTTTATTCAGACGTCGGTAGTCTGGAGCCGGGTAAGTGGGCCAACTTTCTTATCACCTCTGGTCCGATCTTCAACGAAAACACAACAATTTTTCAAAATTGGATAAGAGGTTCACGGTATGTTATAAAGGACGAAGGCGCCCGGCAGGGCGCCCTATATAAACTTGCAGTTAATTTTCCGACAGGCACTGCCAACTACACACTGGAAGTAAAAAAGAGCGACCAGGCTATTTTGATAGGAAGGGACACGATGAATTCTAAATTCAGCTTTGATGGTAAAATAATTAAACTTAATTATGCGCCCTTCACGCCAAATAAAGATGTTCCACCTGATCAGAAGCCGGAGGTCAAACAACAAGTACAACAAGGCGAAAAGCAAACGGGGACCGAACCCTTGCCTGCGACTGCCATCAGGCTTAGCGGAGTAAGCAATGGAAAGCAATGGAACGGCACCGGCACCGATTCAGCGGGTAATACATTTACATGGTCCGCGGTACAGGTAAGAGAAACAGAAGTGAAGCCGGATAGTGCTAAGAAAAAAGAAACTCCTCTGATTGGCAAACTTACTTATCCATTTGAACCATTTGGATGGGAGGAAGGTCAACAACCAAAAAAGGAAACGATCCTGATAAAGAATGCCACGGTTTGGACCAATGAAAGCCAGGGTGTCATAAAGAATGCAGACGTGCTTATCAAAAACGGCAAGATTGCAGCCGTCGGTAAAAATTTATCTGATGCCTCTTCGAAGGTTATTGATGGGACCGGGAAGCACGTAACGCCTGGTATTATTGATGAACACTCCCACATAGCAACGTCGTCAATAAACGAGTCAGGGCAAAGCGTGACATCCGAAGTCAGGATCGCAGATGTTATCAATCCCGACGACATTAATATATACCGGCAACTTGCCGGCGGCGTTACGTCAGCACATGTATTACATGGTTCAGCGAACGTGATTGGTGGCCAAACACAACTTATCAAATTGCGCTGGGGAGCGAATGCTGAAGATTTAAAATTTGCTGACTGGCCGGGCCAGATAAAATTTGCTTTAGGGGAGAATGTGAAACGTACTAATTCTCCCGGTAATAACCGCTATCCTGATACGAGGATGGGTGTGGAGCAATTGCTGGTTGACGCCTTTACAAGAGCAAAAGATTACCAAAAAGAATGGAAGGAGTTTGAAGCAAATAAAAACAAAAAGGGTTCAGTCACACCTGCGCCGCGGCGTGACCTTGAGCTCGATGCACTCGTGGAAATTTTGAACAACAAGCGATTTATTACATGCCATTCATATGTACAAAGTGAGATTACGGGAGCAATCGAAGTAGCCAACCGGATGGGATACAAGTATAATACTTTCACCCATATACTCGAGGGTTATAAAGTTGCTGATAAAATGAAAGAGCACGGTTCAAATGCATCTACTTTTTCTGACTGGTGGGCTTACAAAATGGAGGTGGAAGATGCCATCCCGTACAATGCGGCAATTATGCAAAGGGTCGGGTTAAATGTTGCGATCAATTCCGATGATGCAGAAATGGCAAGACGCCTCAACCAGGAAGCTGCTAAGATTGTAAAATATGGCGGTGTAACGGAGGAGGAAGCTTTGAAAATGGTGACATTGAACCCCGCAAAGATGTTGCATGTAGAAAACCAGGTCGGCAGCCTTAAGATCGGGAAAGATGCAGATGTTGTGGTTTGGAGTGATAATCCTCTGAGCATTTATGCAAAGGCAGTTTATACCATCGTGGATGGGGCCATCTATTTCGACCTGGAAAAAGAGACGCAAAAACACCAATGGATGGAAAGCGAAAGGAATCGCATCATTAAAAAAATGAACATCGAAAAAAAACGTGGCGCGTCCGTGATTCCTGCACAGTATGCTGTCGAAATTTTGCATACTTGCGACGACGTTGATGAACAAACTAATAAATAAAAAATCCTGAGATGAGATTTATTTTGTTGATCCTGGTATTTTTTTCTTTGATCAATGCGTCCTCACAGGAGAATGTATACCCTGCTAAAGAAAATAAGGGTATAATCTTTATAAAAAATGCGACGATTCATGTCGGCAATGGAAAGGTGATTGAAAACGGTACTGTCAAGATTAGTAATTCAAAGATTGAACAGGTGGGTGCCGATATTGCTGTTGCAGGCGGCGACAACGTTACCATCGTTGATGCAAAAGGCAAACATGTTTATCCGGGCCTCATTCTGCCCGTGAGTAGCCTGGGATTGGTTGAAGTGTCTGCTATCCGTGCTACTACCGATGTAAGAGAAATTGGAGAAATGAATCCCAGCGTTCGAACCATTGTCGCCTATAACGCCGATTCAAAAGTGATCAATACCGTCCGGTCCAATGGAATATTGCTGGCCAATATTGTTCCGCAGGGCAATCTTCTTGCAGGGATTTCGTCTGTGGTGCAGTTAGACGCCTGGAATTGGGAAGATGCTGCCTATAAAACCGACGGCGGCGTTCACCTGTATATGCCATCATTGATATCACCTCCACGTAGCGGTGGAACTTCTAGCGAAAACGGATCACAGAAAAATGAACCGGACCCATTGAAAGAAGACCTGAATAAAGTAGAGGAAGTGAAAGCTTTCTTTCGCGAAGCAAAAGCTTATCATGACGGCGAATCGCACAGCGAAACCAATGTAAAGTTTAACTCAGTAAAAGGACTCTATAACAAGACTCAGAAGTTATACGTGCATGCCAGCTCGGTGAAGCAAATGCTGGTAGCGCTCGATTTTATCGAGGAATTTGGCTTTGACTTAGTGATTGTTGGTGGGGGTGAAAGCTGGCAAATTGCGGATTTGCTAAAGCAGCATAATGTATCAGTGATATTGCAGGAACCTCATCGTTTGCCTTCGAATAAGGATGAAGATGTTGATCAGCCGTATAAAACGGCGGCCATTTTGCAAAAGGCAGGTGTATTGTTTTCGATTTCCGATGGGTCCATGATGTCCAGGGGACGCAATTTGGCATTTAATGCGGGAACTGCGGCTGCTTATGGATTAACCAAAGAAGAAGCGTTGCAATCTATCACCCTGAACGCAGCAAAAATATTAGGGGTTGAAGATAAAACCGGATCAATTGAACCGGGAAAGGATGCCAATATTGTAATAAGTGAAGGAGATATCCTGGACATGCGAAGCAGTATTGTTACAGATGCATTTATCCAGGGTCGTAAAATAGACCTCAATGATAAGCAGAAACAGTTGTATGAGCGTTATAATAAAAAGTACAACCTGAAGAAGCCGTTTTAACGGTAAGTGTTGACAATGAAGGGCAACAAAAAATACATCAAAATATCACTATCTGCCGCACGTATTTTTTTGGTACGAACCATTTCCCCGGGAGGGTAAATACCCGATTTGACTGTATTTTCTCTGTTATATCCGGAGCGGAACTTTGACGGCTGGCATAATTTTTTCGATTTTTGTTTTGAAAGAATTGTATATCGGGTTTGTGTAATCCAAAACTTGTCCTATGAATTATCCAATCTTTACTCAAAATAGCCGTTCAACTTACGCGTTAGTATTCAGGGTTTGTTTATTGCTCCTTCTATTTTTCTTTGTGGCCTTTTTTATATTTGAGATCATTTCTTTCTTCAGCCTGTTTGAAGTGAAAATGGTCACAAGTCCCGGAATAAACGTAAAGTGAGAGCAAATCTGCTCCTCACGCGATCAAAGAAACGTGCATGGCCGCATTTGACAACCAATTAGACAATCGGATTGTAAATAACGCGCCTGTTCCTGCAAGTCTCTTTAAGAATTGATTTCCGGCCAATTTGAAAAGTGCTGCATTTCCCGTGACAAAAAGTTATCCATACGACATTGTTAATAACTTCTTTTAATCTGCAATCGTTTTTCCAACTATTTTTAGAATATGCAAGAACATTACCAGCTCCTTCTTACCATCTATGAAATCGTGAAAAACGATCCCCAGCCGGAGCATTATGGTTGCAGGCCCAGGGAACTCATCCTGCGGCAATTAAAGGAGTGGTCTGTAATACATTCCCATTTGCAAAAACTTCAGGATGAAGGGCTGGTAAGCATGGAGCAGCAGGATACCCTGGTTATCCGAATTACTCCCTCAGGATTACAAACGGCCAGGCAGCCCGACACGCTGGTAAATGAATAGGGCGGACGGTCAATCTTCTGAATCTTCGAAGTAAAATTGTGGAGGTTTTAATCAGAATTTTTTCAGGCGAAGCTGCCTGCCAGCAGGAAAAGAATCATCACGGGCCATAAAAAAGAAAAGAAATACACTGATGTCTTGTGTATTTCTTTTCACGAATCTTTGCTTGTTTGCTTATTTTACTTTGCTGACGACCACGTCTTCAACCATGCGGGATATCGTGTTTACTTCGTAACGTGCCGTTTTATCATTTTTGCTTCCTGTAATTTCAAAATGAACTTCTCCACCACCTAAATCTTCAGTGTTAAGGATGAACTTCTGTGTCATGTTGCGACCTTTTACTTTATCCTTATACAGTACCATGCCATAGCTATCGCGAATGACAACGGTGTATTCGTTTACTTCAGAATTGGTGAAGTTTAACTGGATTACAGGCTGGCTATTGACATTCCCGAGGAATGTCAATTCGACCGGAATAGCTTTCTTTTCTTCGATTGCCAAAGCAGGAGTACTGAAAGCGGTTGTACTCGTAATCGCTAAAGCGATTGCAAAAATTCGGGTGTTGATTAATACTCTTTTCATGAGCGTAAAGTTTAAATGTTAAGAAAAAATATTTACTGCGTTTATGGACCGCAATCATAGCGACAAACCATCGAAAGCATGTGGGAAGCAAAAAGTTGGATTCAAGTAGATTTGCGAAGTACTATTACGAGATCGGATCAGCCGTAATTTATTTGAACCTGCGCAACGAAAGTACAGTGGTTTTTTGCGGGGTGCAAACCAATATTTTGAAGTTTTTGGTGTCGCAAACAATCATTGTTTCTTGTCAAACCCGCGGCAGTAAAGGGTTTCAAAGGTCAATTGGCCTCATCGCCAACAACAAAATTTATTGTGAATGTTATAGTTTTGTGAAGAGACGATGTTCTATTATTTAATGATACGGGTTTCGTTTATATATGCGGTCGTAATCACGATAACGTTGGTGGTTAATTTGTGCAGCATGCATTTGATATATTTGAAGCCAGCAACTGCAACACGTATCAAATGACATTTAAAAAAGTTTTAGTTCGTCTCATTTGCAGAGTGTTTACATTTCCAATTGATAAATTTTGATTGCCTGTCCTCGTTGCCACAGAAAATACAGATTTATCCTGTGACGCACTAAATGATTTGTTGGAACATACCCTGGGGTCCTTTAGCCTCTCACGTGTTCATTCTAAAGGCCCTGCTCACCGCAGGATTGGATCAAAAAAGACGTCTAATTTTTCGAACAAAACGATGGTTGGGAAAGCGACATCGGCAAATGATTTAGGACACTTTCTTAGAATTATTTCCCGGTGTTTTATCTGGTGTAATATATTGATAGTCAATTAGGAATAAGGGTGGTGGTAAAATTAGCTTTTTCGAAAATATGACGGTAGGAAAAAAGCCTTATCTTCAGCCGCTTTCAGATGTGAATCACATTTCATTTGAAAGATCAAAAAAAGTAGTCAACTAATTAGCCTGAAAGTTGTTATATAGATGATCTAAGACCAAAGGAACAGGCCTTTGGGTTAAAAAAGGAGTTTTAAAATGGCATTTAAAAAAGAAGTAGAAATTATCATTGAACCAAAAGAAATTTTTGTAGGAAAAAAAGATGCGCCGGTAACTTTGATGGAATTCGGGGAATATGAAAACGATGATTGTGTAAAGGCAAACGAAGTGGTAAAGCAGTTGCTCGAGGAATATGAAGGCAAGATCCGCTTCAATTTTCGCCACTTCCCGCTTACATTGATTCACCAGCGAAGCATGAAAGCAAGTGAAGCTGCTGTAGCAGCAGGACAGGAAGGCAAGTTCTGGGAAATGCATAATGTACTATTCAATAACAAACGCAACTTGGGCACGACAAGCCTGAAGCTGCATTCAAAAGAAGCCGGAGTTAATAATAAGAAATTCCTGGATGAACTTGTGAATGGCAAATTCGGGTGGCAGGTGCAGGATGATCTGCGCGAAGGCATTGATAGGGGAGTAAAAGAACTCCCGGCATTTTTTATCAATGATGAGCCTTTTGTGGGCAAACCTACATTTACAAATCTTAGTGCTGCAATTGAATCGGCGCTGAAAAAGGCAAAGAAGAAAAAACTGGCGAAGCAAAAAGTTTAATTGAGATAGCACCTTATCTCATGTATTAATACCCATTCGGATCAAGTTAATGACCTGGCTGGGTATTTTTATTTTGCGTAGTGATCCGGGAAAAACGTTTTGAGAAAAATAAAGGGGCTCTCATGGCGCCCCTTTAATCTTGGATCACAATGACTTTTACCAGCGGTTGTTAGAATAAGACGGCCTGCTGCTGTTTGGTCTTTCTTCCTTTGGCCTGGCCACCATTACCTTGATCGCACGTCCTTCCACGACGCCGCCGTCCAGTTCAGAAATTGCCTTTTGAGCGGCTGTATCATCGGGCATTTCTACAAATCCGAAGCCTTTGCTGCGGTTAGTGTATTTGTCCTTAATTACTTTAGCAGACGATACTTCACCGTATTCTGCGAAAAACTCTCTTAAATCTTCGTCCTGTACAGCGAAACTTAAGTTTGAAACGTAAATGTTCATTTGGAAATTTAAATTGAATAAAAAATACTTGAGGAAAACGCAACGTAAAGAAGACTAACTATTAGCAGAAAATGCGTAGCAGAAAAAATCGTTCACTTACAAAAAGTGTCTTGCTCAAATTAACGGAACAAAGCTAATCGTTTCGCGCGAGAATGTTTGTTTTGTGTGCAACTATTTTATCAATTACCCGGAAATGACTTGTTAAACTCTTGAGTCTGCGGATGTCATATCCACATCACCCCATATCACGCAAAAACTACGTATTTCTTCACAGGCCACCTCAGGGATTTTCCTTGCTTGTATCTACTTCCCAATGATCAGTCCGGAAAGGCCCAACGGGTAAGCCTTCCTTGCTGAATAGATTGGGCATGGCCGTATTGCTAAATCCAAATCTTACGGCAACGGGGTTTTTGACCTGTTTATTAGATACAATAATCCTGTCCTTGTCTATCTTAACGTCAGCGGGAAGAAAGTTCTTGTCGCTGCCTGCGATGTAAAATTCAGTTGCTTTTCCATTTCCTTTTATCATAAAGCCATTAGGGGCATTATCGAATAAAAGCGTCGCTTTATCTCCGTTTATTTCCATTTTTTTGAACAGGGGACTCTTATAGGCAGTTATATTTTGATGGTACGTTTCTCCCAACGCCCAATTGGCAAGCCGCTGCGCTACATCTTTCTTATTTGTAGGGTGTATGTCTTTGACATTGTCAACAAGATCTGATATCACAACCATCCCGGTGTTCGGGTAGGATAATGTCAAGGCCTGTTGTTCCCGCAATAGTGCCCCAATATTTTTATCTTCATAGCCGAAGGGTGCGATCTGTACATAATAAAAGGGAAAGTCCTTTTTCCATGCCTTTCGCCATGCGCCAATCATCGTGGTAAATAATTCTTTATAGGTAGCGGCAGTTGTAGTGTTACTTTCACCCTGGTACCAGATTGAACCGGCAATGGCAAAATTTGTGAGGGGAAATATCATCGCATTATAAGTGTAGCCCGGGGTAACCGGCCACCACTGACTTTGCTTAAGCTTTCCGGCTGCTTCTTTTAACGAAGGTTCCTGGTTAACGTCGTGATCGGGTGTCCAGACTTCAGCGGGGGTACCACCCCAGCTGGCATTGATCAAACCGATGGGTACGTTTAAATCGTGCTCGAGTTCTTTTCCAAAAAAATAGCCTACAGCACTAAACCCTTTTAAGGATTCCGGCGAACAAACTTTCCATTCGCCTACTGCGTTCTCTTGTGGCCATGCCGAAGTCGCTTTTGAAACCTGGAAAAGACGGATGTTTTTGTTGCTGCTGTTGGGCAGTTCGTCCATGATTTGCTTTAGATTCTGATTACTGCTCCACTCCATATTTGACTGGCCGGAGCAAACCCACACTTCACCAATCATGATATTATCCAGAACAATTGTGTTCCATCCTTTGAGGGTAATCGTATAGGGACCACCGGCTGCCGGAGTATTTACCTGGATTTTCCACGTTGCGCCCGAAGTCGTCACAACAGAATCTATCCGGTTGTCCCAGGAAGTAGTGATTATTATTTTTTCAGCCGGGTCTGCCCATCCCCACAGCGCCACACCCGACTTTTGCTGCAGAACCATATTGCTTGAAATAATAGCGGGTAGCCGGATCCCGGCAAATGATCGGCCATAAAACAGCAATCCGCTAAAAAAGATAACCAGGTATAATATTTTTTTCATGAAGTAATTATTAACCGGAAGTTATGCAATCATAGCTACCTGGCGAAAGAGAAAATTCAATGTGACTTTCAGATGGATTATATTTTTAATTTAGTAAGGCAATGATCCAATTTATTGTCACCATACACAGATTTGAAAAACAGGGTGAGAAGACCGGGTGGACCTACATTGAAATACCCGTAGATATTGCAGAGAAGTTAAAACCCGGCAGCAAGAAGTCTTTTAGGGTAAAGGGTAAGCTGGATGAATTCAAAATTTCGGGCGTGTCGCTGTTACCTATGGGTGGAGGCGCTTTTATCATGCCGATAAATGCAGCCATGCGCAAAGGAATTGGAAAAAAACACGGGGCCATGCTGAAAGTTCAGTTGACAGAAGATAAAAAGCCTTATGAGATAAATGCGGATTTTCTTGAATGCCTGCGAGATGAGCCCAAAGCATTGAAGGCTTTTAATGCCATGCCAAAGTCTTTTCAAAATTATTACAGCAAATGGATTGAAAGCGCCCGGACGGAGCTAACAAGAACAAAACGCATTGCTCACGCCGTTTCCACACTGGCTAAGAATATGAATTTTTCTGAAATGATTCATTCAATGCAGAAAGGAAAATCCTGAGCTTTCCTTTGCTGCTATATTTCGGAAAGGCAATTGATTATTCCATTTACTTTGCAAAATGATCAATTCTCTTGCCGATTTTCAGCGACCGTTTTTTATTGGTATTGCCGGCTCAGGCATGAGTGCGATCGCACAATACTTAAAAGGCGTCGGGAAAGAGGTTTCCGGCAGTGATCGTTTTTTTAAGGCGAATGAACCCAATGACACTAAACAAAAACTCGAAGCAGAAGGTATTTTATGTTTCCCGCAGGATGGTTCGGGTATTGATACGGGGACTGACCTTATAGTTGTGTCCGCTGCAGTGGAAGATACCGTTGTTGAAGTTCAGAAGGCAAGACAACTTAATATTCCGATCATCAAACGTTCTGAATTGCTGGCGATCATTGCCGCCAGTAAAAAGACGATTGCCGTGGGAGGCACCAGCGGGAAAAGCACTACCAGCGCTATGCTTTTCGACATCCTGGAATTTGCAGGATTGCAGCCAAGCATTATTAGCGGGGCCGGTTTGGTCAGCATTATGAAAAAAGGAAAAATTGGGAATGCTAAAGTGGGCAAAGGAGAGTGGCTGGTAATTGAAGCCGATGAAAGCGATGGTTCAATTATTCAATATAAACCCGAGATTGGCTTGTTGCTTAACGTTGAAAAAGATCATAAAGAAATGGAAGAGCTGATGGAGGTCTTTGAAATATTTAAAAACAACAGCAAGAAGTTTGTGGTCAATCAATCTAACCTTCACGCCCGAATGCTTTCACAAGATATAAAGTATGATTTTTCACTAAGTAGTGACATTTCCGCAGGTTATAACGCCGGTCATTTCCGTCAAAATGGATTGGAAATTTCATTTAGTATCAATGGAATTGAATTTAGTCTTAAGCTTGTTGGACGTCATAACATGGAAAATGCAGTTGCGGCCGTTGCGGTCGCTAACCAGCTGGGGATTGATTTAGGTGTTTGTTCGGAAGCCCTTATGAATTACGAAGGCATTTATCGACGCAACCAGGTCCTGGGAAATAAAAATGGTGTGTGGTTAATAGACGATTTTGCGCACAACCCAGTAAAATGCGCCGCTGCGATCCTGGCTTGCCAGCCAATTGCTCCAAAAGTAATAGCATGGTTCCAGCCACACGGGTATGGTCCAACCAAATTTTTACGTAATGATTTTGTGGAAGAGATAGCTAACGTACTGAGGCCTGAAGACGAAATTTGGATGAGTGAAATATTTTATGCGGGCGGCACTGCTGAAAAAGATATTTCTGCAAATGATCTAATCAGCGATTTGAAGGCGAAGCACAAACAAGCTTTTTTTAAAGAAAACCGGAATGACCTTGTTGCAACGGTTAAACCCCATCTAACTGATGACTGTGTCTTGTTGTTAATGGGCGCACGAGACCCTTCGCTGGAGAATTTCGCCCATAAAGTATGGGATGAACTGTAACGATTCAGCGTTATTATGAATAGCTGAAGGATGGTTCCTTTTCAAATTGTTTGAAAAGGTAAAGACAAAGCCCTAACAATAAACTGAAGAGCGTTTTTTCAGGCAGTAGTCTTTTAACACCCACTTTTGTGAGCAGGTCAGTATTCCTTACATCCAGGCCACAAACGGCAAGGGGACGATCTTTTGATACCTTGTAAATAGTAACCGCAGGTTCATGTTCGTTATCCAATGAATAGAAATAGCGTTCGTCATTAAGCATTAGGAAATTTTCATTGTGTTCGGTGCCGGCATGCCCGATGCGAATGCCGTATTCAGTGCGCAGAACGGTCTTATTTTTCCGGAAACCTTCATCCCGGATAAGGTAGACCCTTTTTTCATTTTCAGACTCGATCCTGGCTGCATTCGACGAGGAATTGAATACGAGTGTGCTTAGTTTTTTCCCGTTATTCCAAAGTGTAAACACCGACTGCCCAATGGTTGACGAAACTGTTTCCCATTTCATAAGAAAAGACGTTTTGGAGTGAGTCCAAATCAAGTAAAAAGTAGTAAGTTTCAGACACACTGGATCGCAGGCAACAGAAAATTAATATTAAATTCATATTGGCTTCGATGTTGGTAACAAGCTGTGAACAAAAACTTGGAAATCTCACATCTTTTCCCCTTATATGGACCAGGAAGTGATGCTTACTGAAAGAGAAAATAAATTTCTGGGCATGGCAATAGAGCTGTCCCGGAGTGGGATGCTGGAAGGGCACGGCGGACCTTTTGGCTGCATTATTGTGAAGGGTGATGAAATTGTGGGTCAAGGGTTTAACCGGGTAACCTCATCGAATGACCCCACCTCGCACGCTGAAGTAGTTGCCATACGGGATGCCTGTCAAAAATTAAATACGCACCAGCTAACCGGGTGTGAAATTTATGCCAGCTGCGAACCTTGTCCTATGTGCCTTGGGGCAATTTACTGGGCAAGGCCCGACAGGGTAATATTCGCGAATACTAAAGAGGACGCTGCCGCTATCGACTTCGACGATCACTTTATTTATAGCGAGATAAATGCAAACATGCACGATAGGAAGATCCCTTTCTTGCATCTTCCGTCCTCCGCTGCAAAAGAAGTTTTTGAGGAGTGGAAAAAATGGGACGGGAAAAAACCCTACTAGCACCACCAGCGCTAATATCCCCGGCGTTACTTTGGATTTTTTCCGAAACATTCATCGAACGCCAAAGGTCCCCTTCAATAAAAAATACAATCAGCAGGCTATTGCTGTTGCATGCGGTGAATGATCATGTAAGACAGGATAATGAGGATTATAAAAATGAAGATCACGATATATAACCACGCTTGATCCTTTAATTGCAATTTTAAGCGGCGTTGTTTTTTCCGTTCGGTCTTTTTCTTCAGATCACGGTTGAGCATCTCAACGGTGTAAGCTATCCGGTTTTTGTCATGGATTTGCTGCAGCCCTTCCACAGCATCATTGTCAAATTCATTGTCCACCAGTTTTTTTTCCACTTCATGTTTTTTTTCTGCAGGAAGTTTGTCCTGGAGATACAACAAAAGTGTTTCCTGGTCAATCTCGGTTGAGAGGTGGGATAATATGTCTTTTAAATTGTCGGCCATCTATTAAATCATCCACGAAATACATCAATCAGTTCCCATTCCTTATGAAGAACAATCCCCTGGTGGCGTGTTTAGTTTTTTTTCAATGAGTATGCGGAGATTTCGTTTTCCATTTTGTATGTAACTCTTCACCTGCAATGAAGTAAAACCGGTGATATCCGAAATTTCACGATAGCTTTTCTTTTCAAGATAAAACAAAGTTACGCAATGTTGCTGCTCGGGGTTCAGCTCTTTGAGCGACGTTTCCATCGTTTCTAAGGTCCAATCATTTTGAACCATTTCCTGCCAATCTGTGGTTTCTTCCTGTGCTGCCGTCATGTTTTCGGTCAATTCAACCGGCATTTTGCTTTGCCGGCCCCGCAATTTCATAAGGCAGTGATTTTTGGCCACCATATACAGCCATGATTTGAAATATTCAACCTTATATTTCTGCAATTCCTCGATCACTTTCAAAAAAATTTGTTGCACGCTGTCTTTGGCATCGTCCTCATTCTTTAAGTACTTCATACAAACACCAAGTAACAACAAGGTGTAACGCTGGAGTAAAATGCCCAGCCACCTGTTATCATGAACAATGTGGTACTTAGCCAGCAGTTCTTTATCGGTCATATGGGCATACTTGCCTGCGTTCACAAGCGAAAAATAGGTATTTTGGTTTATATCGCCGGTTTGGCTTACCACATTACTTCGGGCCTCAAAGGCCTCAAACTCTCTGATGGTTGTGTACAGTAGTTGGATTAGTAATTCCCTTCAACGCTACCGGTTAGATGCAAAAGAAAATTTATTGCATAACGGGGAAGGCGATATTATGAATCTTTAAAGATCCTTTAACGATTTATGGATGGTGCAGACCGGGAATTGTATTAAGTATCGTGTATAAATAGCCGGGCTGTTTCAAAAGATTTCCCTGATCCATTTTACGATTGCTTTGTCCCAACCAAGTAACTTAAAAGCAGAATAGAATAAAAAAACAGCAAATATTTTTTTTACTGCGTCTGCCGGCAACCTAAGGGCTATTTTACTGCCGAGCCAACCGCCAAATATAAAAGCGATGCTCATAATCGCCACTACTTTTATATCAATATAACCTTTATTATAATAGTTGAGCACCGCTAAGATGCCCACCGGTAATAATAGCAAGCCCAGGGATGTTCCCTGGGCCTGGTGTTGGCTATATCCAAGAAAAAAGATTAGTGCAGGAACGATTATGAGTCCACCCCCGACACCTACCAGCCCGCTTAGTATACCTGCAAAGAGCCCAATGAGCAGGAGGATCATCACCAGTTCTGTTGTCATGGTATCTTTTTGAATAGGTTTCATTGATCAATTTTTGAAATGTTCCTTGTAAAACGCAATGGCTGCTTCGATGACTTTACACGCGGTATATTTATCCTGGAAATTATCAATCGCCACTTTTTTATTTTCAAGCACTTTGTACTGCTCGAAGAAATTTCTAAGCTCCAGGAGGAAATGATCCGGGAGATCCTCAATATTATGGTAATGATTGACGGATGGATCTTTCGCCGCAACCGCAATAATCTTATCATCCATTTCGCCATTATCAATCATCTGCATGTTGCCTATCACATTGGCTTCGACGAGGCAAAGCGATTGAATCGATTGTGAGCAGAGCACAAGTATATCCAGAGGGTCATTGTCCTGGCCAAGGGTTTGCGGTATAAAGCCGTAATTAACGGGGTAGTGGAATGAAGAATAGATTACCCGGTCCAATTTTAACAAGCCGGTCGCTTTATCAACTTCATACTTAGCCCTTGAACCCTGTGGAATCTCGATCAGTGCATTAACTTTCTGTGGAGATTTGTCTCCGTAGTGTGCACCATGCCAGGGATGATTGACTGTTATCATTGCTAACGATTAAATGGTTTAACATCTTAAAGGCATGAAACATTCAATTTTTAACCTCGCACGATCTTCATGCCTGCATAAGTTGCGACCAGGCCCACAACCACACTTCCCCCCAGGTACAGAAGAAATAATCCGGGTCGTTGTTCTTTTAATAAGGCGATTCCTTCCAGGGTAAAAGCAGAAAACGTGGTGAAGCCGCCACAAATACCCGTCATCAGGAATAGTTTCCAGTTTTCATTAGTTTGAAAGGTTCGGAATGTCATGCCCCAGAACAGCCCGATCAAAAAACAGCCGGCGACATTGACGGCAAACGTACCAAGTGGGAAAGAATGAGGAAATACCCGTAGCGTCCACCTTTGGCAAAGATACCGGGCAATGCTGCCCAGGCCACCGCCCAATCCTACAAGTAAAATATTATTGATCATGGAAGGGTGTCGCGATGAAAAATGTATTTAAAGTCCACCAGCCATTTCCCGCCAACCCGGATCACTTTGAGTGAATCTATTTTGTTTTTATAGGAATTGGAATAATAGATGATGCTGGTTGAATCGTTCACATTTCTGTTCTGATGAATCCGAATAGACGCTGCCTGGTATTTTTCTTTTTCCTCTTTACCCTGTCTTTCGTTTAACCTCTCGATCGCATTGATATTTTCATTATTAATCGAATCTTTCACCATAAAAACTTTAGCACGATCAAAATCTCCCACTAATGCTGCCTGGATAAAATTGCGCGCCGCATCAATATCATTGTCGGAAGTGTTGGAATTACCCTGCCTGTCGGAACCTCCGCAGGCAATGAGTCCACACGACAGCAATAAAAGTAAACGAACTTTTTTTCGCATGCGTAAATGTAGGTATTAAATGACGATTTCCCGGTGGGCTATTTCAAGAAAAAAGTTTCATCGCGCGGCAATGAAACTTTGATGAATGTTCGAAAGATTGTGTAACGGTAATTTATTCGTTTTCCCGCGGCTTCTTCAGTATGCCCAACGGATTGTGTGGTCGTTCTGATGCTGGGGGTTGGTCCTTTTCATATTCTTTTGTATAAGCACGCAAAATTTGCTTAACAAGCCGGTGACGAACTACATCATCTTCATCCAGCTCAATATGAGCAATACCATCTATATTTTGCAAAATGCGTACTGCGGTGACGAGCCCGCTTTTTTGATTTCTTGGCAAATCCACTTGTGTTATGTCACCCGTAATAATGGCTTTAGCGTTTGCACCGATCCGCGTAAGGAACATTTTCAATTGCAGGTCCGTCGCGTTTTGCGCTTCATCCAAAATAATAAAGGCGTTATCGAGCGTGCGACCACGCATATAAGCCAACGGCGCAATCTCGATGGTCCTCGTCGTCATATAATAACCGAGCTTATCTGCCGGGATCATATCATCCAGCGCATCGTATAAGGGTCGCAGGTAAGGATCAACTTTTTCCTTCAGGTCGCCCGGCAGAAAACCAAGGTTTTCCCCCGCTTCCACTGCAGGCCGTGTCAGAATAATCTTTTTCACCTGTTTATTCTTCAGGGCACGCACCGCGAGGGCAACGGCGGTATACGTTTTACCGGTACCTGCGGGTCCTATCGCAAATAGAATGTCATGTTTTTCGGCCTCATATACCATCTTTTTTTGATTGGCCGTGCGAGCCCTGACAGATTTACCATTCGGGCCAAAGACCAATACGTCGTTGGGATTACGTTCAATGAACTCATCTACCGTGTCGGCATCATCGCCTCCGATTACCTGCTCAAAATAATTCTGGCTCATGTGACCATTCCTTTCCAGGTATGATATGATTAACGCGATTTTTTCCCGGGCACTTTCCACCTGCTCGGGGGCACCGCTCAATTTAATCTGTTTGCCGCGGGAAAGGATCTTTAACAGTGGGAATTTCTTTTTGAGAATGTCTAGCTTACCGTTGTTTACGCCGAAGAATTCTATGGGATTAACGGTTTCAAGGTTAATAATTGTGTCAGTCAATGCGGATTAGTTTATAAGATCTGTCAAGCCGGTGTAGGGTAGAGACCGGGTTTGTTAGCGTCTTCTGAATATGCACAGAAGCTTTACCCTCCTTTTCAAATATATACAGTTACACTGTTTACTTCCTAAAGTTAATTATTAACAGTTGTTAATACAAATTTTCGAACGTTAAAATTGTTTTTATGATAAGTTGACCTATTTGAATTATAAAAGAAAACTGCGAAGTAAGGTTTCGCAGTTATAAAGAAGCTTCATTTATTGATGCACACTAAACGTAAAGTATTTGCGGGTTGCTGGTTTCCATCGGTAGTTTTTTGAACAAGCTTGAAGCGGGGAAAATAATATCCTCGTTTTTGCCCCAGCAAATGCTACCGTTCTTAACAATAAATTTCTTAAAACGTTCCAGCGAAAAGTATTTCAGGTTGTCACCTTTTAAATGTTTTTCGAATAATGGCAGGAAATTCACAAGCTGCGTAATACCTGTAGAAAAGGTAACGGCAACAGAAAAATCATTGATATAACGGGCCGCTTTAATAAAAACGTTTTTCCCTTTACCCTTCGTTGCCTGGCTTCGCTGTTCAGGATTTTTTGCAGGACGAATACCGTTTTCCATAATCAATGTTTTTATAAGTATAAGAATGATGTGATTGTCTTTTTCGTTGCTATTTAAAGATACACCATCCGTTGCAATAATGGCTGCAACCCGTAAACAAGCTTCAAAAAAAATGTGAAAAAAAAACTGGAAAATGATTAGTGATATTAAAACGAATAAGTTAGCAGGGGAAAAATATTTATTTTATCGTTATGGAATATTTCCGTATATAATATAATGATGTAGCTTGAAACAGGAATAAAAAATCGAATCGTTACTTTCACTATTCAAACCTGCCTTCCTTTTTCGTCAATGCGAAAAATTTATCAAGCTTGACCCCGATGGCTTCCTCAAATGCAGCTTCCATGTCAGACGGCTGAGGATGTTTATTCTTCCATTTTTCAAAATAATTGCGTACAGCAAGTTCCATTTTCTCCCCGCCTACCGCTGATTCCAGCAGGTACATCCACAATGCCGTTTTAACGTATGAGATCAGGCCATATTCCTCGCTATTGGGAAATTGATCCGCGGGTATATCCATGGCCGATTGCATGGGCAGGCTTTTATCAATTGCATTATAGATCACACTGAGAAACTCATTTGCGGGCATCTGTTTTAATTCTTTGGGAAGCGATTCACCAAACACAGAGTTGCTCCGGTATTTTTCAGCTTCATAACGAAATTGAAAATAGGTATTCAATCCTTCATCCATCCATGTGTGTGCCCTTTCATTACTTCCCAGCATGCTCATAAACCAGTTATGACCGATCTCATGGGCAATAACTGCATCTAAACTTTCGACGTTGGCATCAGGGCTGGTGATAAGAGTGATCATCGGATATTCCATGCCACCGCTTGAATTATTTTTTGGACCTTCTACAACCTGGACTACAGGATAACCGTATTCGCCAATCCACCTGCTGTAACTTTTGACTCCATCTTTTACATAATCTATACTGTTTTTCCAGATCGACCCCTTTTTATTATGATAGTAAGAGAATGCGTCAATGACCTTTCCACCGGGAATCTGCGTGGTATCATATTGAATCACGAAATCTGTGTCTGCAAACCAGGCAAAATCAGGCACCTGTTCCGCATGATAGTTCAATGTCTTCTTTGCATTTTTATTTAGAGGCTTATAAACAACCGGTTTGTTGCCGCGGTCCGCGACATTTTTTGCTCCTAGTTTTTTATAAGCATCCAGCTCCTCTTTTGTTTGTAAACTACCGGTAGCACCAACCACATATGCAGAAGGCACCGTAATACTGACAGTATAGTCGGCATATTCACTGTAAAACTCGCCCATATCAAGGTATGGGAATTCGTGCCAGCCGTCTTTATCGAATACCGCAGGCTTGGGATACCATTGGCAGGCCATAAACTGACCGTCTGCATAACCTGATCTGGAGAAGTAGGGTGGGAGCATCACTTTAAACGGCGTGGAAATCGAAATGGAATCGCCTGGTTGAAGGGGTTTGTTCAACAATAATTTTATGATGTCAATGTATTGCGGGTTGGGGTGGGCCTGCGTTTGCGCCGGCTGGTCATTTACTTTAAATGCAAGGCCCTCAATAGAGCCGGGCCCGATAATTTCCTTTTTTTTGGCCCGGGCCGTATCATTTTTTATCTGTTGCAATAACGCGGTTGAATCGTTCTTATACGCATTTGCCCAGAGATGAAACCAGATATATTCCAATGCTGACGGTGAATTATTCTTATAAATGATGGTCTCAAATCCTGTGATGGATTTTTCCTTATCATTCAGTTCTGCCGTGATATTATAACGTAACTGCTGCTGCCAGTAATTATCCTGAGCCATGACCTGAGTGGCGCAAAAAATCGAAAATAGTAATGAAATTAGCTTCATGGGTGAAATTTGGGTATTCGTCAAAAATAACCAAAGATGTGGTGGCTGCAAATAAACGGGACCAGTTTTAAGAATAGTTCAACAGCCGGTGTTATTCGCGCGGATGTAACTGCCGGCAGCTATAATGTATAGCCTACACAAACTGCTACGGATGGCCATCCACCACCCGGGACTTTGACGTACGCAGAAAATCAGGAGGGGTAAAATTGTGGCAGTAAATGGAATTGACTTAGTTTCTGTACCTTAACTCAATGAAATTTCTACTACGGATCTTAATAATCGCGCTGGTCGCATTTGGCCTTACCTATGTTTTGAGCGGCGTA
>Ga0207701_10000128_pt1 | contig 69478 bp, 59 predicted proteins | sample KBSSwiSSwithPhiX_FD_184294 | JGI IMG/M metagenome (GOLD analysis project Ga0207701, IMG submission 184294) | Switchgrass rhizosphere bulk soil microbial communities from Kellogg Biological Station, Michigan, USA, with PhiX - S5 (SPAdes) (version 2) | ecosystem: Environmental > Terrestrial >... | reverse complement strand
GCTGCCGATGCGGGTGGCGCCGGCGTCCTGCGCCGTGCCGAGGTTGAAGGTGCAGAACTCCCGGATCGTGTTGCGGTCGCCGATCTCGAGTGCGGTGTCCTCGCCGGCGTACTTCTTGTCCTGCGGAACCGCACCGAGCGAGCAGAACTGGAAGATCCGGTTGTCGCGGCCGATCGTGGTCCGGCCTTCGATGACGCAGTGCGGGCCGATCGTCGTGCCCTCGCCGATCGCGACGCGTGCACCGATCACCGCGTACGGCCCGACTGTCACCGAGTCGGCCAGCCGCGCACCGGGCTCGACCAGCGCCGTCGCGTGAACCTTCGCCATCGCCGATCGTGCAGCGGTCAGACCGTGCGCATCGTGCACATCAGCTCGGCCTCCGCCACGACCGCGTCATCGACTCGCGCGTCGGTCGTGAACTTGACGATGCCGGACTTGATGCGATCGAGCGTGACGTGCAGCATCAGCTGGTCGCCCGGCTCGACCGGGCGCTTAAAGCGGGCGCGGTCGATGCCGGCGAAATAGAACACGGTCCTGTTGTCGGGCCGGACGTCGATGTTGTCGAACGCGAGAATCGCCGCGGCCTGGGCGAGCGCCTCCAGGATCATCACGCCGGGCATCACCGGCCGGTGCGGGAAGTGGCCGACGAAGAACGGCTCGTTCATCGTCACGTTCTTCAACGCGCGCAGGAACTTGCCGCGCTCGAGCTCGACGACCCGGTCGACGAGCAGGATCGGATAGCGGTGCGGCAGGCGCTTGAGGATCTCGTGGATATCGATCGTCATGTCGTGGAGGATCCCGTGGCGTTCTTCTCGAGCTTGCGCAGCCGGTCGCGCAACGAGTGCAACTGGCGCAGCGTGGCCGCATTCTTCTCCCACGTCGCATTCTCGTCGATCGGGAATACGCCGCTGTACACGCCCGGCTTGTCGATCGAGCGCATCACGAATGTGCCGCCGGAGATGTTGACATGGTCCGCCAGACGGACATGGCCGATGATCATCGCCGCGCCACCGATCGTGCAATGCGCGCCGATGACCGTGCTGCCCGCGACCGCGGCGCAGCCGGCCATCGCGGTGTGCGCCCCGATCCGCACGTTGTGGCCGATCTGGATCAGGTTGTCGAGCTTCACGCCGTCATCGATGGTGGTGTCGTCGAGCGCGCCGCGATCGACGCAGGTGTTCGCGCCGATCTCGACGTCGTTGCCGATCCGCACGCTGCCGAGCTGGACGATCTTCTCCCAGCGTCCCTCGACCGGCGCGAAGCCGAAGCCGTCGGCGCCGATCACGACACCGCTGTGCAGGATGCAGCGCTCGCCGATCGAGCACCTCGCACCGATCGTCACGTGCGCCGCGAGGCGCGTCCCCGCGCCGATCCGCGCGCCTTCGCCAAGCACGCAGTGCGGACCGATCTCGGCCCCGGCGCCGACTGCAACGTCGGCTTCGATCACGGCCAGCGCGCCGATCGACGCATCGGCTGCGATCCGGGCGCGCGGTGCGATCACCGCGCTCGGATGGATGGTCGGGGCCGACGGCGGCCGCGAACGCCGTGCCCACCACTGGGTCAGGCGGGCGTAGTAGAGATACGGATCGGCGGTGACGATCGCGCCGCCGCGTACGGCCGCCGCCTCGCGGTCGGCCGGCGCGACGATCAGGCATCCCGCCTTCGTCGTCGCAAGCTGTCCACGCAGACGGGGGTTGGCAAGGAAGGAAATCGTCGACGGCGTCGCGCTGTCGAGGGCGCCGATCCGATCGATCCGGAGCGACGCGTCGCCGATGAGCTCGCCGCCCAGTTGCTCGGCGATCTCGCGCAGAGCAACCAGCGGCACGGTCTACTTGCCCGTCTGGGCGTTCAACGCCTTGATCACCTTCTCGGTGATGTCGACGCGCGAGCCGGCGAAGACGGCTTCCTGCAGCACGAGGTCGTACTTCTCGGTCTCGAAGATTTGCTTGATCACGCGGTTCGCTCGCTCGACGACGGCGGCGAGCTCCTCGTTCTTGCGCTGGCTCAGGTCCTCCTGGAACTCGCGGCGCTTGCGCTGGAATTCGCGGTCCTGATCGATCAGATCGCGTTGCCGCCGGCTGCGCTCGGTCTCGGCCAGCGTCGGCGCTTCCTTGTCAAGTTTCTCGCCGGCGGCTTTCAGCCGGTTGCCGACCTCGGTCAGCTCCTTCTCGCGCTTCGAGAACTCGGCTTCCAGCTTGGCCTGGGCGGCCTTCGCCGGCACCGCTTCACGCAGCACCCGGTCGCTGTTGACATAGCCGATCTTCAGTTCCTGGGCCTCGACGGCGCCCGCCGCGAACGCCAGCGCAGCAGTCGCAACGAGAGCCTGCACTCGGATGCTTTTCATTAGAACGCGGTCCCGATCTGGAATTGAAGCCGCTGGATTCTATCTTCTGGCTTCTTGCGGATCGGCGTGCCGTAGCTCAGCTTTAAGGGCCCCACCGGGGAGACCCAGCTCAGGCCAACGCCGGTGGACGCACGCACGCTGCTGGCGGTGACCTTCTCGTCCTCACCCCACACGTTGCCGATGTCGACATAGGCGAAAAGGCGCAACGTGCGGTCGTTGCCGGTGCCGGGGACCGGAACGTAGAGCTCGTTGTTGATGTTGAGGCGCCGATTGCCGCCGATATAGGCGCCGGTCACGTCGACCGGACCGAGGGAGCCCTGGTCGAAACCGCGCACCGTGCCGAGGCCACCGCCGTAGAAGTTCTTGAAGATCGGATAGCCGCGTCCCGACAGGCCGCGCCCGTAACCGATCTCGCCGTTGATCGCGTAGGTAAAGCGGTTGCCGAGGGGAAAGTACTGCTGGGCCTGCATACTCAGCCGGATGTATCGATTGTCCCCGAGCGCACCCCAATCGAGGTTGACGCGTTCGTAGCGCCCGGCGTTCGGCACCAGCGCGCTGTCGCGCCGGTCGCGCGTCCAGCCGATCGTCAGGGGCACGCTGCTGCTGACCTCGCCGTATTTCTCGCGCCACAGAAAGAAGTTGTTCGGCAATGCATTCGCACCGCGGATCTCGGTCCGCTCGTAGCCGGCGCCGAAGAAGACCGTGTCGTACTCGCTGAACGGGACGCCGAAGCGAATCCCGACGCCCGGGGTGACGAGCTCGTACTCCTCACCCTGGCTGTTCAGCGGACGGGTCGTCCGGTAGTAGACGTCGAAGGCGCGCGAGATGCCGTCGATCGTGAAGTACGGGTTGACGGTGCTGAGCACGAGGGTCTTGTTCGACTGGCTCGTGTTGATCTCGATGCCGAGATAGTTGCCGGAGCCGAACACGTTGTCCTGCTTGATCGCCGCGGTCAGCGCGAGCTTGTCGGCCGACGAAAACCCGGCGCCGAGCGAGAGATTGCCGGTCGGCTTCTCCTTGATGGTGATGGTCAGGTCCACCTGATCGAGCGTGCCCGGCACTTCGTTGCTGTCGACCGAGACCTCGCTGAAGAAGCCGAGGCGGTCGACGCGGTCGCGGGAGAGCTTGATCCGGTTTCCGTCGTACCAGCTCGACTCGAACTGGCGGAACTCGCGCCGCACGACCTCGTCGCGCGTCCGCGTGTTGCCGGCCACGTTGATGCGCCGGACATAGACGCGGCGTTGCGGGTCGGCGCCGAGAACGAGCGTGACCTGCGCGTTGGCGCGGTCGATCTGCGGCACCGCGTCGACCTTCGCGAACGCGTAGCCGAACGTGCCGAACTTCTGGACGAATGCCTTCGTCGTGTCGGCGACGGCCTCGGCGCGATACGGGGCGCCCGGCCGGATCGTGACCAGTGCCTTGAACTCCTCCTCCTTGCCGAGGTACTCGCCCTCGAGCTGGACGCCGACCACGGTGTAGGCCTGGCCCTCCTTCACGTTGATGGTGATCGAGATGTCCTGCTTGTCGGGCGAGATCGCGACCTGAGTCGACTCGACCGCGAACTCAAGGTAGCCGCGGTTCAGGTAGTAGGCGCGCAGCGTCTCAAGATCGGCGTTCAGCTTGGCGCGCGAATAGCGATCGGCCTTGGAGTACCAGTTGAACCAGCCGCCGTCGTTCAGGTCGAACAATCCCTTCAACGTGCCTTCGGAGAAGGCCTTGTTGCCGACGATTCGGATCTCGCGGATGCGAGCCGCCGCGCCCTCGGTCACGGTGAAGGTGACGTTGACACGATTGCGTTCGAGCGGCGTCACCGTGGTGACGACTTCGGCGCCGTAGAGGCTGCGCGTCAGGTACTGGCGCTTCAGCTCCTGCTCGGCCCGGTCGGCCAGCGCCTTGTCGAACGGGAGTCCTTCGCCGATGCCGAAGTCCTTCAGCGACTTGATCAGCGTGTCTTTGTCGAACTCCTTCAAGCCCGCGAAGTCGATGCTCGCGATGACCGCACGCTCTTCGACAATCACGACGGCGACACCCTCTTCGATGTCAATCCGCACGTCCTTGAAAAGACCGGTCGCGAACAGTGCGCGCAGCGCCGCGGCGCCCTTATCGTCGTTGTAGGTCTCGCCGATCCGGAATGGCAGCGAGGCGAATACGGTCCCGGGATCGGTGCGCTGCACCCCTTCGACACGGATGTCCTTCAGGACGAACGGCTCGACCGCGCCGGCGGAGCCGATGTGGAGAGCGGAGGCTAGAGCGAAAGAGGCGAGAGTCGGGCGGAGCAGGCGCGAGCGACGGGAAATTTGCATGCGGGTCGGTCAGTGCAGACCCAGCAAACGGGCCATGTCGTTATAGAGGGCCAGGGACATCATCATGAGCATGATGGCAACCCCGCCACGCTGCAGCCTGTCGAGCCACAACTCGGAGACCGGCCGCCCTGTCAACCCTTCAAAAAGATAATACATCAGGTGTCCACCGTCGAGGACGGGCAACGGCAAGAGGTTCAGCACCCCGAGGCTCACGCTGACGACCGCCAGGAAGCCGAGGTAGTAGGCCAGGCCGAGCTTGACCGACTGGCCCGCATAGTCGGCGATCGTGAGGGGCCCGCTCAGGTTCTTCAGTGAGGCCTGCCCGATGATCATCTTCCCGAGCATCTTCAACGTCAGGACCGACATGTTCCAGGTCTGCGACACGGCCTTCGAAATGCCGTCGAAAACGCCGTAGCGCACGGACACCATTTCCGGCGGCTGGCCGGGGTAGACCTCGATCCGGCCGACCCGCTGCTCGTTCTCGACGACGATCGACGGCGTCACCGTGAGCTCGAGCGGCTCGATCCCGCGCTGCACGCGCCAGCGCATCGGCTTGGCGACACCACTCTTGCCGCTCGCCCGGATCAGATCACGCACGCGCGACGCATCGGCGATCGACTCGCCGTCGATGCTGACGACGCGATCGCCGGCGCGCAGCCCGGCCTTGGCGGCGGGACCGCCCGCGCGAACCTCGCCGAGCACCGGCTCGCTGAACGCGCTGCCAATGCCGATGCTCTGCATCAGCTTGGCGTCGACCTCGCTCGCCGGCAGCGTGTCGAGATCGAGGCCGACCCGTCGTTGCCCGCGGCCGTCGCGGTCGGTCACCATCAGATTGAGGCGCTCGCCGCGCATCACCGCTTGCGTGACCTCCCAGCGCAGCTCGGTCAGCGAGCGCAGGTCCTGCCACTCGACGCCGTCGGTCGAATAGGCGCGCACCCAGTCGCCGGCGCGCAGGCCGGCCCGCTCGGCCAGGCTGGACGCGATCGGCGGACCGAGCACGGCCTTGGGCTCGTCGATGCCGATCCAGTGCGCAGCGGCGTAGAGAACGACCGCGAGCAGCAGGTTGGCGGCCGGCCCGGCGGCAACGATCGCCGCTCGCTGGCGCAGCGGCTTGCGGTTGAAGGCGCGCGACAGATCCTGCGGAGCGACTTCGCCTTCGCGCTCGTCGAGCATGCGCACGTAGCCACCAAGCGGCAGCGCGCAGAGCACGAATTCGGTCGACTCCGGCGTGGCCTGTCGCCGCCACAGGACCCGGCCGAACCCGACCGAGAAGCGCAGCACCTTGACGCCGCAGGCGACCGCGACGCGGTAGTGCCCGTATTCGTGGATGACGATCAGCACCCCGAGCGTCAGGATGAAGGCGAGGACCGTGGTGATCATGCGGAGAGGCCTTTCACGAAGTAGGCCGCCTGCGCGCGCGAGCGTGCGTCCAGGTCAAGCAGGCCTTCGAGCGAGCGAACGGCGCCAGCATCTGGACTGATCGCCTCGACGGTGGCGGCGTTCACCCTGTGAATCTGATCGAATCGGATGGTTCCCGCGAGGAACGCGACGACCGCCTGCTCGTTCGCGGCGTTCAGCACGGCGGTGGCGCCAGGGGCTCCACGCAACGCTTCTATCGCCAGGCGCAACGAGGGAAACCGGGCGTGATCGGCCGGTGCGAACGTCAGCGATCCGAGCGTCTCGAATTCGAGTGGGCTTGCCCCCGATTCGATACGTTCCGGATAAGACAGGCCGAACGCGATCGGCACCCGCATGTCGGCGGTGCCCAGCTGCGCGAGCACCGAGTTGTCGCGGCAGACGACCATCGAATGGATCACGCTCTGCGGGTGGATCACGACCCGGATCCGCTCGGCCGGCAGGTCGAACAGCCAGCGCGCCTCGATCACCTCGAGCGCCTTGTTCATCATCGTCGCCGAGTCGACCGAGATCTTGCGGCCCATGACCCAGTTCGGGTGCGCACAGGCCTGGTCCGGCGTGACGGTGTGCAACGTCGCTGGATCACGAAGCAGGAACGGGCCGCCCGACGCGGTCAGCACGATGTGGTCGATGCGCTCGGGCCAAGCCGCTCGATCTTCCGGCAGGCACTGGAAGATCGCCGAGTGCTCGCTGTCGATCGGCAGCAGCGTCGCCCCGCCGGCGCGCACCGCCTCGACGAATAGCGCACCGCCGACGACCAGTGCTTCCTTGTTCGCCAGCAGCAGCCGCTTGCCCGCGTGCGCTGCCGCCAAGCACGGCGCAAGACCGGCGGCACCGACGATCGCGGCCATGACCGCATCGACATCGGGATGGGATGCGAGGTCGCACAACGCCTGCGGTCCGCTGACGACTTCGGTGTCGATCCCTTCAGCGGCAAGGCGCTCGCGCAGCGCGTGCGCAGGCGGCCCGTCGGGCACCGCCGCATAGCGCGGCCGCCAGCGCGCGCACTGATGGAGCAGCTCGTCGATGCGGCTTTGCGCGGTCAGCGCGAAGACTTCGTAGCGCTCGGGATGACGCCCGATGACGTCCAGCGTGTTGACGCCGACCGAGCCAGTCGCCCCGAGGATGAGGACGCGCTGGCGCTTCATGTTGTCTTTCGCGCGCGGTGATGCAACAGATGGCGAAGCTGCGCTCAAGTCGGTGCGGACCGAGCGCGCCGTGTGCGGTGGCATGGTGACTTTGCCCATTTAGATCGACGCCATGGCCAGAGCAATCGGGAACACCGGCAGCAGCGCGTCGATCCGGTCGAGCACGCCACCGTGACCAGGGAGCAGCGCACTGCTGTCCTTGGCGCCTGCGCTGCGCTTGACGAGCGACTCGAAGAGGTCGCCGATGACGCTCATCGCCGCGAGGAACATCACGCCGAGCGCGACGACGACGACATTGAAGCGATCGAGGAACACGTCATAGAGGCTCTTGGAGTCAACGGCGAGCAATCGCTCGATCAGCAGCCACCCGGCTGCGAGCACCAGCGCGCCGACCATCCCGCTCCAGACGCCTTCCCAGCTCTTGCCGGGGCTGATCGACGGCGCAAGCTTGCGTCGACCGAAGGCACGCCCGCCGAAGTAGGCCGCGATGTCGGCGGCCCATACAAGGCAGAAGACCGAGAGGATGAAATTGATGCCGATCGCCTTCGCGTTGACGAGGGCGAGCCAGGCGGTCCACAGCAGCACCAGGCCGACGACCACGCGCAGGCCCTTCGGCAACTGCGGCCAGGCAACGGTGCCGTTGCGCAGCAGCCAGGCGCCGCCGAGCACCCAGACCAATGCCGCGCCCCACCACGCCAGGGCCGGCGCCGCCACGCCCCAGCCGGCCCAGAACGCAGCTGCGCAAGCGGCACCCAGAACCACGGCGAAACCGATCGCGGCACCCGCCGCACCGTTGAGCCGCGACCACTCCCAGCCGGCCGCGCTGAACCCGATCAACGTGAGCAGCGCAAATGGCCACGCGGGCGTCGCAAACAGCGTCGGAAGCAGCACCGCAAGGAGAACGAGCGCCGTGATCACCCGTTGCTTCAGCATGCTAGGTGTCGCTCAAGGCGTATTCGGCGGGAGTCGGCACGGTGCCGAAGCGGCGCTCGCGGCGCGCGTACTGGTCGAGGGCCGCGTCGAGGTCGGCCGGTCCGAACTCGGGCCACAGGCAGTCGGTGAAGACGAGCTCGGAATAAGCCGCCTGCCAGAGCAGGAAGTTGCTGATGCGAACCTCGCCGCCGGTGCGGATGAAGAGGTCCGGATCAGGCGCATAGCTGAGTGCCATGTAGCTGTTCAGCTTGGCCTCGTCGAGCTGCTCGGGCGCGATCCCGGCGGCGATGGCCTGCTGGCAGGCCTGGACGATGTCCCAGCGGCCGCCGTAGTTGAATGCGACCGACAGCGTGATGCGCGTGTTGTGGCGCGTGCTCGATTCGGCATGCTCCCAGGCGTCGCGTAGCTTGTCGGAGACCTGACTGCGATCGCCGACGATGCGGATGCGGACGCCATCACCGGACAGCTTGGCGAGGTATTTGGCGACCGCCACCAAAACCAGGCCCATCAGCCCGGAGACTTCCTCGGTCGGCCGCTTCCAGTTCTCCGACGAGAACGCGAAGACGGTCAGGTACTCGATGCCGCGATCGGCGCACGCGAGCACCGTGCGCACCAGCGCGTCGACACCCTGCTTGTGGCCGAAGAAGCGCGGCATGAAGCGCTTCTTGGCCCAACGCCCGTTGCCGTCCATGACGATCGCGACATGGCGGGGAACGCTCGCGCGCGAATCGGCCGGATCGCTCAAGGTCGCAGCAAAGTTCGTGATGACGGCGCGGGAACGTGGCCTCAGACGGCCATGATCTCCGCTTCCTTGGCACTGGTCAGACGGTCGATCTCGGCAATCATCCGGTCGGTCACGCGCTGCATCTCTTCGAGCGAGCGCCGTTCCTCGTCCTCCGAGATCTGCTTGTCCTTCAGCAGCTTCTTGGCATGGTCGTTGGCATCGCGACGCAGGTTGCGAACCGCGACCTTGGAGTCTTCACTGGCATTGCGCACGACCTTCGACAGGTCACGGCGTCGCTCCTCGGTCAACGGCGGCATCGGCACGCGAAGCAGGTCGCCTTGCGCCGCCGGATTGAGGCCGAGATCGGACTCGCGGATCGCCTTCTCGATCTTCGCGCCCATGCCCTTTTCCCACGGCTGGACGCTGATCGTGCGTGCATCGAGCAGAGACACGTTGGCGACCTGACTGATCGGCACCATCGAGCCGTAATAGTCGATGTGCACCTGGTCGAGGATGCCCGGGTGGGCGCGGCCGGTGCGGATCTTCTGCAGTTCGTTCTTGAACGCCTCTATCGACCGGGTCATCTTCTGCTCCGCGATCTTCCTGATGTCGGCAATGGTCATCGTTGCACCTCTGTCCTAGACGTGGACGAGCGTTCCCTCGTCTTCGCCCACCACGACGCGCCTCAATGCGCCGGGCTTGAATATGCTGAACACGCGAATCGGCAGCTTCTGATCGCGGCACAGCGCGAACGCGGTCGCGTCCATCACCTGCAGGTTGCGGGTGATCACTTCGTCGAATGTGATCTGGCGGTAGCGCGTCGCGGTCGGGTCCTTCGCCGGGTCGGCGCTGTAGACGCCGTCGACCTTGGTCGCCTTCAACACGATTTGCGCGCCGATCTCGGCGCCGCGCAATGCGGCGGCGGTGTCGGTCGTGAAGAACGGGTTGCCGGTGCCGGCCGCGAACACCACGACCTTGCCTTCTTCGAGGTACTGCAGCGCCTTCGGACGGACGTACGGCTCGACCACCTGCTCGATGCCGATCGCCGACATCACGCGAGCCGTCATGCCTTCCTGCCGCATCGTGTCGGCGAGGGCCAGCGCGTTCATCACGGTCGCCAGCATGCCCATGTAGTCGGCAGTCGCGCGGTCCATGCCGACGGCACCGCCGGCGACGCCGCGGAAGATGTTGCCCCCGCCGATCACCGCCGCGACCTCAACGCCGAGGCGCGTGACCTCCTGGATCTCGCGGACCATGCGGACGATCGTCGCGCGGTTGATCCCGTACGCATCGTCGCCCATCAACGCTTCGCCGGAAAGCTTGAGCAGGATGCGTTTGTACGCCGCCATGCGGGACTCCTCAGAAACGCGCCTCGTATTCTTTCACGGGGCGTCCGAGTCTAATCGCCCCGCATCGCCGCTCGACCTGCGTCGTGCAACCCGACGTCATGCGCCCTTGGCCGCAGCAACCTGGGCAGCGACCTCGGCCGCGAAGTCGTCGACCTTCTTCTCGATACCCTCGCCGACAACGTAGAGCGTGAAACCCTTGATCCGGGTCGCGCGCTCCTTGAGCATCTGCTCGATCGTCTGCTTGTCGTTCTTGACGAAGGTCTGGTTGAAGAGGCTGACCTCTTTCAGGTACTTTGCGACCGACCCCTCGACGCGCTTGGCGACGATCTCGGGCGACTGCACCGGCTTGCCGTCGGCCTTTGCCTTGTCGGCGTCCTCGGCAGCCTTCTGGGTCGCGATGCGCCGTTCGGTATCGATCAACGTCTGCGGGACGTCGGTGGACTGCAGCGCCACCGGCTTCATCGCCGCGACATGCATCGCGACATCCTTGGCCGCAACGTCGTCGCCCTCGAATTCGACCAGCACACCGATCCGCGTGCCGTGCAGGTAGGTCGCCAGGCGACCGCCGTCGGCATAGCGCTTGAAGCGACGGATCGACATGTTCTCGCCGATCCTGCCGATCAGTCCCTTGCGGACGTCTTCGAGAGTCGGGCCAAAGCTGTCCTGCTCGTACGGCAGCGCGGAGAGTGCGGCGACGTCGGCCGGGTTCTTCGTTGCAACGAGGTCGGCGCAGGCCTTAGCGAACGCGAGGAACGAATCGTTCTTGCTGACGAAGTCGGTTTCGCAGTTCACCTCGACCAGCGCGCCGGTGCTGCCGTCGACGCTAGCGGCGACGACGCCCTCGGCGGTGATGCGGGAGGCGGCCTTGCCCGCCTTGCTGCCGAGCTTGACGCGGAGCAGCTCTTCGGCCCGCTCCATGTCGCCTTCTGCTTCGGCGAGCGCCTTCTTGCACTCCATCATCGGGGCATCGGTCTTCGCGCGCAGCGCGCCGACCATGCTTGCAGTGATTGCTGCCATCTTGCTACTCCGTTGTGTGACCGGTCCGTGCGCACTCGAGGCACGCGACGAACCGCCTAGAAAAAAAAGGGGCTGGCGCCCCTTTGATCGATCGCCGCGGGACGATTCGCGGCAGGCTCGCTTTATGCCGCTTCGTTGACCTCGACGAACTCGTCGCCTTCGGCCGCCAGCGCCTGGGTCATCTCGTTCGTCGCATTGGCCTTGCCCTCGAGCACCGCATCGGCGACAGCGCGCGCGTAGAGCGCGACTGCCTTCGACGAGTCGTCGTTGCCCGGAATCACATAGTCGATGCCGATCGGCGAGTGGTTCGAATCGACGATGCCGATGATCGGAATGCCGAGCTTCTTCGCCTCAGCGACCGCAATCTTGTGGAAGCCCACGTCGATGACGAACATCGCGTCGGGCAGAGCGTTCATGTCCTGGATGCCGCCGATGTCCTTCTCGAGCTTGACGAGCTCGCGCTGGAACATCAGCGCTTCCTTCTTGATGCGAATTTCGGTGCCGGCCTCGATCTGCGCTTTCATTTCCTTCAGGCGCTTCAGCGAGCCCTTCACGGTCTTGAAGTTGGTCAGCATGCCGCCCAGCCAGCGCTGGTCGACGTAGGGCATGCCGCAACGCTTGGCTTCGGCGGCGATCACGTCGCGCGCCTGGCGCTTGGTGCCGATCATCAGGATCGTGCCGCGGCGGGACGCCAGCTGGCGGATGAATTTCATCGCGTCGATGAAGAGCGGTTGCGTCTTCTCGAGGTTGATGATGTGAATCTTGTTCCGATGGCCGTAGATATACGGGGCCATCTTCGGGTTCCAGAAGCGGGTTTGGTGTCCGAAGTGGACGCCGGCTTCCAGCATTTCGCGCATCGTCGTGATCATCGAGTTTTCCAAAAGGTTGGTTCTAGAATCCGGCTCGAATCGAAGCGAAGGCGTTCCGTGGAAGCTTCGCTGCAACACCTTGAGAGAACCGGTTCGGGATTTGTCTTTCCGCAGCGGCGTGGCACGCGGCCCAGCCAGGAGAAAAACCTGTCGATTGTAGCATCCCGATGACGGCCCGTGACCTGGTCGGCGTGCGTACCGAGCTTGCGGCCGGGCGCGAAACCGCCGTGAGTCTGATCGAGCGATCGATCGAAGCCGCCGGCACTCCGGCGTGCCGCGGTGCCTTTTTGCTTCCTACTTTCGACGCTGCCCGCGACGCCGCGCGCCGGGCCGACGAAGATACGCGACGCACCGGTACGCCGGCGCCCCTCGGCGGTCTCGCCGTCTCGATCAAGGACCTTTTCGACGTTGCCGGCGAAACCACCGCCGCCGCCTCAAAGGTCCTCGCCGACGAAGCGCCGGCCGCTACCGATTGCCCGGCCGTGGCGCGACTGCGCGCCGCGGGTGCCGCATTAATCGGCCGCACGAACATGAGCGAATTCGCCTTCTCCGGCGTCGGCATCAACCCGCACCACGGCACACCGGTCAATGCGGCTGCTGCGGCGCTCGGCTCGACGGCACGGGCACCCGGCGGCTCGACGTCGGGCGGCGCAACGTCGGTCGCGGCCGGCGGCGCCTGGGCCGCGCTCGGATCCGATACCGGCGGCTCAATCCGAATCCCCGCTGCTCTGCAAGGGCTCGTCGGCTTTAAGAACACCGCGCGATTGACACCGGCCGAAGGGACGATCCCGCTGTCGCCGACGCTCGACACAGTGTCTGCGATCACGCTGTCCGTCAGCGACGCCGTGCTGCTGCACGAGACGCTGGCCGCCCGCACGGTCAGCCTATCGGGACGGCCGCTCAGCGTCCGTCGCTTTCTGGTCCCTCAAACACTAATGCTGGATGCGCTCGAGCCTTCCGTCGCGACGGCCTTCGAAGTGGCACTGAGCACGCTGAGCCGTGCCGGTGCACACGTGGTGAGGCGCCCGCTGCCGCTGCTCGCCGAGGTCGCGAGCATCAACGCCACCGGCGGCTTTGCGCCGGCCGAGAGCTGGGCCTGGCACCGCGCACGCCTCGCCACCAACGAAGCGCGCTACGACCCACGGGTCGCGCTGCGGATCCGGCGCGGCGAGTCGATGAGCGCCGCCGACTACATCGACCTGCTGGCGGCGCGGCGCGCGTGGATCACCAAGATGGAATCCGCGCTCGAAGGCTTCGACGCGCTCCTCAGCCCGACAGTGCCGTGCGTGGCGCCCGAGCTCGCGCCGCTGGTCGAGAGCGACGAGCGGTTCTTCGCGACCAATGGCCTGCTGCTCCGCAACCCGTCGGTCGTGAATCTGCTCGACGGTTGCGCGCTGTCCTTGCCATGTCAGCAACCCGGCCAGTTGCCGGTGGGACTGACTGTGTGGAGCAGTGCGCTCCGCGATGACGCCGTCCTCGATGCCGGGCTGGCGATCGAGTCCGCATTGACCGCCCGCGACCGCTGAGCATGCGGATCGCAGTCGTCGGCGCCGGCATCGTCGGCGTCACCACCGCCTACGAGCTGAGCGTCGAGGGCCACGCCGTCACGGTGTTCGAACGGCGGGCCGGGGTGGCGGCCGAAACGAGCTTTGCCAATGCCGGACTCGTCGCGCCGGGCTACGTGACACCGTGGGCCGCGCCGGGCATGCCGGGCAAGGTGTTGCGCCATCTGTTCAGCCGGCATGCGCCGGTTCGGTTGCATGCGAACCTCGATCCACGCTGGGGCCTGGCGTGGTGGCGCGCCTGCCGACCCGAGATCCACCACGCCAATCGCCTGCGCATGCAACGTCTCGCGTTCTTCAGCCGCGATCGACTGCAGGACGTCACCCGGCACTTGCGACTCGAGTACGAGCACCGCTCCGGCTACCTCGTGCTGCTGCGCACTCGCAAGGACCTCGCGATGGTCGAGCCGGGACTGGCGACCCTGTCGGCGCTCGGCATCCGCTTCGAGCAGATCGACGCGGCGCGCTGCCTCGACATCGAACCGGGCCTTTGCACCGACACCGCGCTGCATGCCGGCGTCCACCTGCCGGACGACGAGGTCGGGAATTGCCGCCAGTTCGCGATGCTGTTGCGCAAGCAGGCCGAGCGCATCGGCGCGCGCTTTCGTTTCAACACGACGGTCGAGCGGATCGAACCGGCGTCGAAGCCACGGCTGGTGCTGCGGCGCGCGCCGCACACACCGTCGACACGCACCGCCACTGCGTCGCCGAGTGACGGCGCGGACGACTGGCCCGACACCGAGCCGCTGGTGCCGGATTCGGCGCCTGAGGAATTCGACGCGGTCGTCCTCTGCGCGGCGCTCGGCGCCGTGCCGCTGCTGCGGCCGCTCGGCCTGCGCTTGCCGCTGCAGGCGGTCTATGGGTACTCGATCACCGCGCCGCTGCGCCGCGAGGACGATCCGAACTTCGGCCCGCGCTCGGCCCTGATGGACGAACGCTACAAGGTCGCGATCAGCCGGATCGGCAATCGCATCCGCGTTGCCGGCAGTGCGGAGCTTGGCGGGTCGCCGACGGAGCACCATCCGGGCGCGCTGGCGACGCTGCACAAGGTGCTGAACGACTGGTTCCCGGGGACCGCGCGGATGTCGCAAGCGCAGACCTGGAAAGGCGCCCGTCCCATGCTGCCGGACGGTCCACCGGTGCTCGGCGCAAGCGGCTTGCCCGGCATCTGGTTGAACCTCGGGCACGGTTCGAGTGGCTGGGCGTTGTCCTGTGGTTCAGCACGCATTGTTGCCGATGCGATGGCCGGGCGGCCCTCGCCGATCGATACCGAAGGGCTCGGTCTGGAACGACTGCGCCGCTAAGTAAGAGCGGCTCTCGGCCTCCCCGCGCGCCACACCGCAACGTGCCGCCAGAGCATCGGCGAGGCGATCACGAGACCCAGCGCGGTGCTCACAATGCCGGGTGCCACCATCAGCAGCGCAGCGACCACGCAGAGGCCCTGCTCCCACGCCGTCATCTCGACCAGGAACCATCGACTGAAACCGGCGCCGAGGATCGTGATGCCGAGAACGCAACCGACGAAGGTCACGGTGAATTCGGACCACGAGAAGCCCTGCGTCACCAGCAGCAGCGAGGGCGAGAACACAAACACGAACGGCACCAGGACCTTGCCGAGGCCGAGCCGGAACGCCGTGTTGCCGGTCTTGAACGGGTCGCTGCCGGCCATGCCCGCCGCCGCATAAGCCGCCAGCGCCACGGGTGGCGTGATGTCGGCGAGGACGCCGTAATAGAACACGAAGAAGTGCGCGACCAAGGGCTGCACGCCGAGTTGCACCAGGGTCGGCGCCGCGACCGTGACCATGATGATGTAGTTCGCGGTGGTCGGGATGCCGCAACCCATCAGCACGCAGACCAGCGCCGTCATCGTCAGCGCCGCGAACAAGGTCAGCGACTGGGTGCTCGCGAAGCCTTGCGGAATGATCGTGCCCAGCCCGCCGGCGATCGCCTGCGCCGCTGTGGTGATGATGTAGCTGATCTTGAAGCCGACACCGGTCAGGGTGACGACCCCGATCACGATGCCGACGGTCGCGGCGGCCGCACCCACGGCCAGTGCATACTTCGCGCCGGTCTCGAACGCCTCGACCAGATCGGCGCCGCTGATGCGGCCGATGATCCTCAGTGCGCGCAGCACGAAGGGAGTCGCCACCAGCACCGCCGCGAAGATGCCGACTCGCAGCTCCGTGCTCTCGAGCCCGCCGAAGGTCAGCAGCAGCAGGACCGCGTGCAGCAGCGCCAGCATGATCCAGTTGGCCGCGGTGTTGCCGCGCACCGAGGTCGTCATGCCGACGATCGCGCAGGAGCTGATGCCCGAGAACGCGGCGAGATACGGGGTGCGTCCGCTCACCAGGATTCCGATCAAGAAGACGAGAGGAATCAGCGTCGGCCAGCGCGCCTTGAAGGACGCGCGCAGCTTCGGCATCTCTGCTTCGGTCAGGCCGCGCAGGCCGCGCCGCTTGGCCTCGAAGTGGACCTGCATGAAGACGCCGTAGAAGTGCATGAACGCCGGCACGATCGCAGCGACGACGATCATCTGGTACGGAACCGAGAGGAACTCGACCATCAGAAAGGCAGCAGCCCCCATGATCGGCGGCGTGATCTGGCCGCCAGTCGAAGCCGCGGCCTCGACCCCGGCCGCGAAGTGGCGCGGATAGCCGACGCGGATCATCGCCGGGATCGTCAGCGAGCCGACCGTCACTGCATTGGCGACTGAAGAACCGCTCAGCATGCCGAACATCGCCGAGCCGAACACGCTGACCTTGGCCGGTCCGCCGGCGTAACGGCCGGCGACGCTCGACGCGATGTCGAGGAACAGCTGGCCGAGTCCGATGCGGGTCGCCAGCACGCCGAACAGCACGAAGTGAAAGACATAGGTCGCGACGACGCCGACCGCGATCCCGTAAATGCCCTGGCTGGTCAGATAGAGGTGATTGACGAGCTGCGGCCAGCTCGCTCCAGCATGCTTCAGCAAGCCCGGAAAGATCGGGCCGGCCATGGCGTAGGCCATGAACACCAGTGCGATTACCGGCAGCGGCCAGCCCATACTGCGCCGAGTCGCTTCGAGCAAGGCGACGACCAGCACCGTGCCCATCGCGACGTCGATCAGCAGCGGATTGCCAACCCGGAATGCCATGTCGTCGAAGATGTACGGGATGTAGAGCACCGAGGCGGCGACGCCGAGGGCGAGCAGCCAGTCGATCAGCGGCACGCCGCCGGGTCGGAGCACCGATGTGCGCGGCGCCTGCTGCGACTTCGAGCCGGCGAAGACGAGGAAGATCAGCCCGAGCACGAACGCCAGGTGAACACCACGGTGGGTGGTCTCGCGCAGCAGGCCGAAGCCGGCCGTGTAGTAGTGAAAGCACGAGAGGACGATCAGCAGCCATTTGACGATCACGGTCGCCGGCGGCAGGGTCGGCCGGAATCGCATCTCCGGGTCGAACTTCTCCTCCAGCTGCGCGAGCGCGCGCGGATCAATCTCGGTGGCTGTGCTCATTGGGTCGTCGGAGTCGGCAAATCAAAACGGGCGGTTCGCGACCGCCCGTCCATGCTTTCAGCGGCGTGCCGCTACTTCATCAGGCCGGCTTCGCGGTAGAACTTCTCGGCACCGGGGTGGAACGGAATCCCGGCGCTCTTCACCGCGTTTTCCTTGGTGATGAACTTGCCCTTCGCGTGACCGGCGGCGAGCGCCTTCTGCGTCGCGTCGCTGAACAGCGCCTTGGTGATCTCGTAGACGGTCTGCGGATCGGCCTTTGCGCTGGTCACCCACTGTGCGCCGAGTGCGAGCGTATTCACCTGGGCCACGCCCTTGTACGTCTCAGCCGCAATCACGTCGGGCGAGAAGAACGGACTCCCCGCGCGCAGCTTCTCTGCGGGTGCACCTTCGATCGGCACGAGCTCGATCCCGGCGCCGCTCGAGGCGAGCTCGGCGATCGCGCCGGCCGGCGCGCCGCCGACGAAGAAGAACGCGTCGAGCGCGCCATCCTTCATCTTGTCGCCGGCGTGGTTCGGCTTCACGTACTCGGGCTTGATATCGGCTTCGCTCAGGCCGTAGGCGGCAAGGATCAGCTTCGCATCGACCAGCGTGCCCGAGCCCGGCTCATCGAGCGCCACGCGCTTGCCCTTGAGGTCGGCGACGGTCTTGATGCCGGCACCCTTGCGTGCCACCAGGTGCACGCTTTCGGGATAGAGGTTCGCGATCAGACGCAGGTCCGCGACCTTGGGCTTGCCTTCGTAGACGCCGGTACCGGTCTGGGCCCACGTCGCGACGTCGGCCTGCGTGAACCCCGACTCGAGCGCGCCACCGGAGATTGCCGTGACGTTTGCGACCGACCCGTTGCTGGCCTGTGCCGTGACGATGATCTTGCCGGGCTGTGACACCGCGTTGGCGATCATCCCGCCGACCGGGTAGTAGGTGCCTGCCGTGCCGCCGGTGCCGATCCGGAAAAACTGCTGCGCCTCGGCGGCGCCGGTCATTGCCACGGCCGCCAATGCGGCCACCCAAAGTCGCTTCATGCAGTTGCTCCTGGTGCAGTGAGAAATCGAGTCTCAGTGAACCACAATCGGCGACCCCGTTCAAACCCGGAAACCCGGTCCCCCGACATAGCAAGATGCCGGCCATCCAGCGCATCGACTCCTCGACCCGACCCGTCGCGCTGTTCGGCAGCACCGGCACGCGCGTGATCGAACTTCGCGCGACTGCCGCGCTGCCTTCTCACACGCTCATGCGACGCGCCGGCGAGGCCACGGGGCAGTTGGCGCTCGCGCTGGCGCCGCATTCGCGGACCGTGTGGGTCGCCGCCGGCCCAGGCAACAACGGCGGCGATGGCTTCGAAGCCGCGAGTTGGCTGCAGCAGCAGGGCAAGCGCTGCGTCGTGACCTTGACCGGCGATCCTTCGAAAGCGCCGGCCGATGCGAAGGATGCATTCGAACGCGCGCGGGCAGCCGGCGTCTCCTTTGACAGCGAAGCGCCGAAGCTCGCGTCGCACGACGTCGCGATCGACGGTCTGCTCGGCATCGGCGGCTCAAGGGCGCCGCAGAACCACCTGGCCGACGATGTGCGCCGCCTCAACGCCCTCTCCTGCCCGGTGCTCGCGATCGACGTGCCTTCGGGCTTAAACGCGGACACCGGGCAGGCCTACGGCGCAGACTGCGTCCGAGCGACGCACACACTGACGCTGCTGACACTGAAGCCGGGCCTTTTCACCGGGGCCGGGCGCGATCAAGCCGGGCAGGTTTGGTTTGACCCGCTCGGCGTCGACGCGACGCCCGAGCACGCACCCGATGCGTGGCTGCGCGGGCGCCCTGCTCGCATCGAAGGAGTCGCGCGTCGGCACGCCGCCCACAAGGGCACGTTTGGCGATGTCGCCGTGGTCGGCGGTGCCGCGGGGATGACCGGCGCGGCCATCCTCGCCGCGCGCGCCGCCCATGCGGCCGGTGCCGGGCGGGTCTTCGTCGCACTGCTGCGCGAACCCCACCACGACATCGACCCGCTGCGACCGGAGCTGATGTTCCCCAGCGACTGGTGCGAGAGCCCGCCGGCCGTGCTGATGCAGACGACGGTGGTTTGCGGCTGTGGCGGGGGCGATGCGATCCGGGGCCCGCTGCCGCGCCTGATCAGCCTGGCCGCGCGGCTCGTGCTGGATGCCGACGCACTCAATGTCATTGCCGCTGATCGAGGCCTGCGCGCGGCGTTGCTTGCGCGCCGGACGCGTCGTCTGCAGACGGTACTGACGCCGCATCCACTCGAAGCGGCGCGACTGCTCGACGGGCGGACCGCCGAAGTGCAAGGCGACCGGATCGGGGCTGCGCGCGAACTCGCCGATCGCTATGGCTGCGTCGTGGTCCTGAAGGGTTCAGGCAGCGTGATCGCGGCACCCGATACGGTACCGGTGATCAACTCGACCGGCAATGCCGCATTGGCAAGCGCAGGTACTGGCGATGTGCTGGCCGGCTGGATCGGCGGCCGATGGGCTCAAGCTGCAGAGCCTGCAACGCCGGCTGCGGTCTTCGAAGTTGCGGCAGGCGCGGTGGCCGAGCACGGCGCGGCGGCCGAACCCCTCGCACCGGGCGCCTTGCGGGCGAACGATCTGATCGAGGTGCTCTACGCCCGCGAAAGGGCGCGTCCCTGACAGCGTCGCTTCAGCCGAGTGTCCGCATCGCGCGGCCGACTTCCAAGGTGCCCTGTGCGCTGCCGCTTTCGGGGACGCTCTCGCCGGTGCGATCGGAGATTTCGCCGAATCGCGCGACGACCTGCTCGACCGCATCGGCCGGCTGGCCGACGAAGATCCCCTCGGTCAGCGTCACGTGCGCGCGCTCGAACGAGCCTGCCCCAGCACACAGGATTGCCCGCGTCGGCGCGTCTTCCGATACCAGCGCGAGCAGACCGGGCGTCACCGCGCTCGGCTCCAGTTGCTTCAGCACCGGTTCCGGCATCAGGTTCTCGGTCATCCGGGTCGCCGCCGTCGGCGCCAGGCAGTTGACGCGGATGTTGTTCTTGGCGCCTTCGATCGACAGCGTCTGCATCAGTCCGACCAGCGCCATCTTCGCCGCGCCGTAGTTCGACTGGCCGAAGTTGCCGTACAGCCCGCTCGATGACGTCGTCATCACGATCCTGCCGTAGTTCTGCGCGCGCATGATGTCCCAGACCGCCTTGCAGCAGTGGACCGCGCCCATCAGGTGCACGTCCATCACGAGCTTGAAATCGGCGAATTCCATCTTCGTGAAGCTCTTGTCGCGCAGGATGCCGGCATTGTTGACGAGGATGTCGACGCGCCCCCAGCGCTGCATCGCTTCGCCGACCATCGTCTGCACAGCGGCGAAGTCGGTCACCGAGGCCCCGCTCGCGATCGCGTCGCCGCCGGCTGTCCGAATTTCGTCGACGACCGCCTGAGCCGCGCTGGGCGTGCCGCCGCTGCCATCGAGCGTGCCGCCGAGGTCGTTGACCACTACCTTGGCGCCACGCGCCGCGAGGCCAAGTGCATGCAGGCGACCCAGACCGCCGCCCGCGCCGGTGACGATGGCCACGCGGCCGTCGAATCGAACTGTCATCTGTTGCTCCATCGATTGAAGAAAGGAAAAAATGAACTGCGTGGCACGCAGCGGCGCGGCGTCGCCTGAAACGACGTCGCGCTGATCACAAGGTCAGCGGCGGCCCGAAGCCTTGACGGGTGAGCGCGGGCCCGACTTGCCGGCCGCCGACTTTGCCGGCCGGCCCGCCCTCCCGGTGCCGCCAGAACTGCCGGCGCGCGCCTTCGAGGCCTTGCGGACCGCGCGATCGGCCTCCTTGACGGCAGCGAGTTCCTTGGCTGCCGCCGACGTCTTGTCGCCGCCGCGTTCCCGTCGCGTGCGCGTCGCAAGAGCCGGGTCCTCGCCGTCGCGGACGAGGCGGAAGTCGATCTTGCGACCATCGAGGTCGACCCGGCTGACCTGCACGCGCACTCGCGATCCGACTGCATAGCGCACGCCGCTGCGCTCGCCGCGCAATTCCTGGCGCACCTCGTCGAAGCGGTAGTACTCGCCGCCAAGTTCGGTGATGTGGACGAGGCCTTCGACGTACAGGCCGTCGAGCGTCACGAACAAGCCGAAGCTGGTGACCGCGCTGACCGTGCCGCCATATTCCTCGCCGAGGTGCTCGCGCATGTAGCGGCACTTGAGCCACGCCTCGACGTCGCGCGACGCCTCGTCGGCGCGGCGCTCGTTCGCGCTGCAGTGGATGCCGGCGGTCTCCCACTGTTTCTCGTCAGCGGTGCTGGCCTTCGGCGCCGTAGGGCTGCTGCCTTTGCGCGAAGCCGGCCCGGGGTTGCTCGGCCCGGTCAGCAGCGTGTAGCGCTTGCCCTGCAGCAAGGCCTTGATCACACGGTGCACCAGCAGATCGGGATAGCGCCGGATCGGGCTCGTGAAATGGGTGTAGGCCTCGTAGGCCAAGCCGAAGTGGCCGCTGTTGACGCCGGTGTAGATCGCCTGCTGCATCGAGCGCAGCAGCATCGTGTGGATCTGGACGGCGTCGGGCCGGTCCTTCGTCGCGGCGGCAATGGCCTGGAACTCCGCCGGCTCCGGATCGTCTCCGATCGAGAGCCCGAGGCCGAGCGCGCGCAGGTAGTTCTGCAGCAGCGTGCGCTTCTCCGGTGTCGGCCCCTCGTGCACGCGGTACAGCGAAGGGTGCTTGGCGCGCGCGATGAAGTCGGCGGCGCAAACGTTGGCCGCCAACATCGTCTCCTCGATCAGCTTGTGCGCCTCGGTACGCGTGCGCGGCACGATCTTCTCGATCCGCCCGTTCTCGTCGCAGACGATCTGCGTCTCGGTGGTCTCGAAGTCGACGGCACCGCGCCGGCCGCGCTCCTTCAGCAGCGCGCGATAGACCTCATGGAGGTTGAGCAGGTCGGGCACAAGGTCGTCTCGGCGCACCGCTTCGGGTCCACGCGTGTTAGCAAGGATCGCGGCGACCTCGGTGTAGGTCAGGCGTGCCTGCGAGCAGATGACCGCCGGGAAGAACTGGTACGCGTGGATCTCTCCGGTCGCGGTGATCAGCATGTCGCAGACCATCGCAAGGCGCTCGACATTCGGGTTCAGCGAGCACAGGCCGTTCGAGAGCTTCTCCGGCAGCATCGGGATCACGCGGCGCGGGAAGTAGACCGAGGTCGCGCGTTCGTAGGCGTCGGCATCGAGCGGCTCGCCCGGCTTCACGTAGTGGCTGACATCGGCGATCGCGACGATCAGGCGCCAACCGTTGTTCGACTTGACCTTGCCGATGCGCGCCGGCTCGCAATAGACCGCGTCGTCGAAGTCGCGCGCGTCCTCGCCGTCGATCGTGACCAGCGCGACATCGGTCAGGTCGATCCGGTTCTTGCGGTCGACCGGCCGGATCTTGTCGGGCAGCGCTGCGGCCTCCGCCAGCGTCTGCGGCGAGAACAGGTGCGGCACCTCGTACTTGCGCACCGCGATCTCGATCTCCATGCCCGGATCGTCGATCTCGCCGAGCACCTCGGTGACGCGGCCGACCGGCTGCGAATACATGGAGGGCGGCTCGGTCAGCTCGATCGCGACGACCTGGCCCGCAGCGGCGTTGGCGATCGCGTTCTTCGGGATCAGGATGTCCTGTCCGTAGCGCTTGTCTTCGGGCGCGACGAGCCAGACGCCGCTCTCGTGCAACAGGCGCCCGATGATCGGTGCGCGCTTCCTTTCGAGGATCTCGAGGATGCGTCCTTCGGGACGGCCCTTGCGGTCGTAGCGGATCACACGGGCCTTGACCCGGTCGCGGTGCAGAACCGCGCGCATTTCCTGTTGGGACAAGTAGAGGTCAGGGCCGCGGTCGTCGCGGACCACAAAGCCGTGGCCGTCGCGATGTCCTTGCACGACGCCCTCGACTTCACTCATCAGCTCGGCGCCTACGGTGGGAGGATTCTTCAATAGAGTTGTTTTGATGATAAAGTCCAAGGCTTCCTGAAATGCCCAGGTGGCGGAATTGGTAGACGCACTAGTTTCAGGTACTAGCGGGTAACTCCGTGGGGGTTCGAGTCCCTTCCTGGGCACCAAGACAAGATGAATGACAAAGGCCGCCGTGTGCGGCCTTTGCTCTTTTTGGGCCCGCTCTCAGATCGCAAATTTCTTCGCGAGGCCGGCCGGCCGAAGGTCGTCGTATTCCTCGAATGGCTGGTGAATCCACGGGCTGGTCGGCAGCAGCTCGACGAAATAGTCGGGCGTGTAAGTCGACACGCCCTTGTTCCAGATGACCGCCGAGCGCAGCTCGCTGATCGACGGCATGCCGCGCAGGCGGTCGACCACCGCGCGCAGTGTCACGCCCGAATCGGAGAGGTCGTCGACCAGCAACACGCGGCCCGCGAGTTCGCCTTTCGGCAGCGTGATGTACTTGGCCAGATCAAGGCGGCCCTGGATCGTGCCCGCATCCGCGCGATACGAGCTGGTCGACATGATCGCGAGCGGCTTGTCGAAGACCCGCGACAGCACATCACCCGGGCGCATGCCGCCACGCGCGAGGCAGAGGATCTGATCGAACGCCCAACCCGATGCATGCACCTTGAGCGCGAGGCGCTCGATGAGCATGTGGTACTCGTCCCACGAGACGTACAGGTGTTTGCCGTCGTCGGTCAGCATGCGGTTGGTTCCTTTCGGGTCGCCCCGATTGAGTCGGCCTGGTACGGATGGCGCAGCAGGATCGTGTGATCGCGATCCGGCCCGGTCGACACCATGTCGATCGGCGCGCCGATGTGCGCCTGCACGCGCTCGAGGTAGCGGCGCGCGTTCAGCGGCAGCGCGTCCCAGCGGGTCGCACCGAATGTGCTTTCGGTCCAACCGGGGAAGGTTTCGTAGATCGGCGTGCAGGCGGCGATCTCGTCGGCGTCGAGCGGCAGGATGTCGATGCGCCGCCCCGCCAGGTCGTAGCCAACGCACACGTTGATCTCGGTCAGCGTGTCGAGCACGTCCAGCTTCGTGATGCACAGGCCCGACAGACCGTTAATGATGATCGAGCGCTTCAATGCTGCGGCATCGAGCCAGCCGCAGCGACGCGGCCGGCCGGTCACCGTGCCGCGCTCTTGGCCGACGGTCGACAGATGGTGGCCGACCGTGCCTGGCTCGTCCATCGGCAGCTCGGTCGGGAACGGTCCGCTGCCGACTCGCGTGGTGTACGCCTTTGTGATGCCGAGGATGTAGTGCAGCATGTCCGGCCCGACCCCGGCTCCGGCCGCGGCGTTGCCTGCCACGCAGTTGCTCGATGTCACATACGGGTAGGTGCCGTGGTCGATGTCGAGCAGCGTGCCTTGCGCACCCTCGAAGAGGATGCTGGCACCCGCCCGGTTCGCGTTGTGAAGGATGTAGCCGACGTCCGCCAGCATCGGCCGCAGCGCCTCGCCGACCTTCATGGCCAGCGCGAAGATCGGCTCGAACTCGAGCCGCGTCCCGTGCAGATAGCCGTCGAGCGCGAAGTTGTGCAGGTCGAGGAGCTCACGCAGCTTCTTCGCAAAACGCTCCGGGTGCTTCAAATCCTGGACTCGCAGCGCGCGCCGCGCCACCTTGTCTTCGTAGGCCGGTCCGATGCCCTTGCCGGTGGTGCCGATCTTGCCGACGCCGCTCGATTCGCGCAGCGCCTCGCGCGCGCGGTCGACCTCGACGTGGAACGGCAGGATCAGCGGACACGATTCGCTGATGAAGAGCCGCGAGCGGACCTCGAGCCCCATCGCCTCGAGCCGCTCGATCTCGCCGAGCAGATGGACGGGGTCGACGACGACGCCGTTGCCGATGTAGCAGGCGACACCGTCGCGCATGATCCCCGACGGAATGAGCTGCAAGGCCGTCTTCACACCCTTGATGACGAGGGTATGGCCGGCGTTGTGGCCGCCCTGGAAGCGCACGACGGCCTGCGCATGGTCGGTCAGCCAGTCGACGACCTTGCCTTTGCCCTCGTCGCCCCACTGGGTGCCGACGACGACCACGTTGCGGCCGCTGGCCTTGATCTGTTGCATGTGATTCGGTGTTGCTTCGAGGGCTCTGCGAACGGTGGCGGTCAGCGCGGGCGCACGGCCCACTCGCCGCCGACGGCCACGAGCTCACGGTCGCAGGCGAACTCCTCGCCTTCGTCTTCATGGCCGGGCATCGCACAGACGACGGTCTCGCCGCGTTCGCGCAGGCCACGGATCGCACTGCGCAGACCCGTCTCCTCGGACCACGGTGCGCGGATCGCCGCGCGCGGACCGGCTCCTGGAATCAGCGCCGCGAGTTCCTTCAGGTCCAGACTGAAACCGACCGCTGGCCGGTTGCGGCCGAAGACGGCGCCGACTTCGTCGTAACGGCCGCCGCGCGCGATCGCATCGCTCGAGCCTTCGGCATAGACGGCGAAGCGCGCGCCGCTGTAGTACGCGTTGCCGCCGGTGTCGGCGAGGTCGAAGCCAACGGCGATTTCGGGATGCGCGGTGCGCGCATGTCGGGCGAGCCGGTCGAGATCACGCAAAGCCGACTCGATCGCTGGCAGGGGCGGCAACACGTCGCGGGCCGCGTCGATGACGCTGTCGTCGCCGTACAGCGCCAGAAGGTCGTGCAGGCCGCCGCGCGCAGCATCCGGCAGCTCGCGCGTCGACGACAGCAGGCCGCCGGCGTCCTTGGCTGCGAGCGACGCGTGGATCGCATCGAGCTCGGCGGCGCCGGGACGAGCATCACCCAACAGCGCACGAACGATGCGCGCATCGCCCAGATCGAGGGTCGCATCGCGCACGCCGGCACGGCGGAGGCAGTCGAGTGCAAGGTCCTGGACCTCGAGGTCGGCCTCGATGCCCCGGTGCCCGTAGATCTCGGCACCGAACTGCAACGGCTCACGCGATGCGTGAATACCGGCCGGTCGTGTGTGCAGAACGGGGCCGCAGTAGCACAGGCGGGCAACGCCGGAGCGATTCAGCAGGTGGGCGTCGATGCGGGCGACCTGCGGGGTGCTGTCGGCGCGGACGCCAAGCGTTCGGCCACTGAGTTGGTCGACGAGCTTGAAGGTCTTGAGATTCAGTTCTCGGCCGGTGCCGGAGAGCAGCGATTCGATGTGTTCGAGCAGCGGCGGCATCACGAGCTCACAGCCGTATCCCGCCGCAACATCGAGCAGACCGCGACGCAGCTCCTCGATGTGTCTCGCCTGCGCAGGCAGAACATCGGCTATGTGCTCAGGCAACAGCCAGGCAGAGGACATGCAGAACGCGGCGATTTTAAAAACGAGATTGTACGGGGGTCGACTGCGCGATACGGTGCGCGCCCGGGACGCCGGCCCGATTCAGGGTAGGACGACGAGCATCAGCAACAGCCCGCCGAGTACGCACAGCATGCCGAGAAAGCGGATCTGGCCATCGCTCATCTGCAGCGCGCGCTCGAAGACGCTGCGCCACGAGGCCGGGCTGAGAAACGGCAGCAGGCCTTCGGCGATCAGCAGCAGCGCGCAGGCACCGATCGCAAGGTCCCACACGCTCGCGGTCACCGTCGGCCGCTGGGGGCGACCGGCGCCTGCGCCGGTGCGGACGACAAGGATCCGCCGCGCAGCGCCTTGAAGAAATCGGTGTTCGGGTCGACGACGATCACATCGCCCTTGCTGCGGAAGCTCGCGCGATAGGCCTCGAGGCTGCGGTAGAACTGTGCGAACTGCGGGTCGCGCCCGAACGCATCGGCGAACAAGGCCGATGCCTTCGCATCCCCGTCACCCTTGACGGTCTGGGCGTCGCGGTAGGCCTCGGCCAGGATGACCTCGCGTTGGCGATCGGCGTCGGCGCGGATCTTCTCGCCTTCGGCCGCGCCGGTCGAGCGCAGCTGGTTCGCGACCTGCTTGCGCTCGGCTGCCATCCGGCTGTAGATCGACTCCGAGATGTTGGCGACGAAATCGACCCGCTTGATGCGGACGTCGAGCACGTCGATGCCGAACGACTTCGCGTCCTCGGCGAGCCGGTTGCGGACGTCCATGACGACCTTGTCGCGCTCGGTCGACAGCACGGCAGCGACGGTCCGCTTCGTGATCTCATCGTTGAAAGCGGCATGCACGACCGGGCTGAGACGGGCTTCGAGGTTGCGGATGTCAACGCCGTTGTTGCGGATGAACTGGCGCGGATCGCTGATGCGCCATTTGACGAGCCAGTCGATCACAAGGCTCTTCTTCTCCGCGGTGAAGATCGCCCGGTTCTCGGCGCTGTCGAGCGTCTGGATACGGCGGTCGAGGAAGACGACGTTCTGGAACGGCGGCGGCAGCTTGAACTTGAGCCCAGGCTCCTGCACGACTTCCTTGATTTCGCCGAGCGCATAGACGACGGCGACCTGACGCTGGTCGACGATGAAGAGCGTCGACGACAACAGCATCAACGCGAGCAACACGCCGCCGATGATCAGACCAATGCGATTCATGTTCTATGCTCCGGCGCCTAGCGCGATTCACGCTCGCGGCTGCGCTGGCCGTCACGCGACCGCACGTCGACGCCGCTGCTGGTCACCGGCGAGTCGGTGGTCGACGCGCCGCCCGCACCGGGCAGTGGAACCGTTGCAGCGCTCTGTTGGATCAGCTTGTCGAGCGGCAGGTACAGCAAGTTCGAGTTGCTTCGGCTGTCGACCATGACCTTGGACACGTTCGAGTAGATCTGCTGCATCGTGTCGATGTAGAGGCGGTCGCGGGTCACCGTCGGTGCCTTCTGGTACTCGGCGTACACGCGGTTAAAGCGCTGCGCATCACCCTCGGCCTGCGCGATCACGCGCGACTTGTAGCCTTCGGCCTCCTCGCGCAAACGCGCCGACGAGCCCTGTGCCTTCGGAATCACGTCGCTCGCGTAAGCCAGGCCTTCCTTCTTCGCGCGATCGCCGTCCTGTCCGGCCTTCAGCGTGTCTTCGAACGCGGCCTGCACCTGCTCGGGCGGCTGCACGCTCTGCAGGTTGACGTTGATCACGAGGATGCCGGTCTTCAGGCGATCGAGCTGGACCTGGACCGACTTGACGAGGTCGGCCGCGATGGCGTCGCGCTGCTCGTACAGGACGGAGTCGATCCGGCTCTTGCCGACGATCTCGCGCACCGCCGATTCGGCCGCCAGGGCAACGGCTTCTTCCGGCTCGCGGTTCTCGAACAGGAAGGCCCGCGCGTCCTTCAGCCGGTACTGCACCGTGAAGCGGATGTCGACGATGTTCTCGTCCTGGGTCAGCATCGACGAATCGCGCAGCCCGGTCGCCTGGATGATCGCGTTGCGGCCGACTTCCTTCGAGCGCAGCTGGGTGACGTTGACCGTCTCATGGGCTTGGAACGGGTACGGCAGCCGCCACTGGAAGCCGGCATCGACCGTGTGGCTGTACTTGCCGAACGAGGTCACGACGGCCTGCTGGCCTTCCTGCACGATGAAGAAACCGCTGCCGAGCCAGATCAACGCCACGACGCCGGCGATCAGCCCGGCGCCGATGCCGGCGCTGCGCATGTCTGGCTGAAAGTTCGGACCTCCGCCGCCACCGCCGGGATCACCCGAGCCGTTCTTGCGCGGGCCGCCGCCCTTCGTGCCGAACAGCCCACTCAGTTTTCGGTTGAAGTCGCGCCAGAGCTCGTCGAGATCCGGGGGGCCGTCGCGTCCGCCGTTGGCCAGGTGCAGATCAGCGCCGACCAGATCGCGTGCGCCCGCCGCCGACGCCGGCGATCGACCGCGCCGAGCGAAAGCACCGGCGGCAAGCGCACCCGCCGCAGCGGCCAGCGGGCGCGCGCGTTCAAGAAATCCAGGGAGAGCCGAGTCGGGAGAGGCGTTCGTCATGCGCGTGAATGATAGGTGCCGGTCGGAAGGGTCTCGGACCGGTCACCCACCGGCTCCGAAAGGTCGCTGGCCGGCATCGCTACCGGAGGTGAGGCCGCATCGGCGCGCTTCAAGGCGTTGTCTGCGCCGCCGATGACGGCTTCCTTGAGCAGTTTGCGCAGCTGATCGAGGCCTTCGCCGGTCTTCGCGCTAACGAAGATCCGGGCGACGCGGCGCCCCGACGGCAACTCGACATGGTCGCGCATCACACGCGGGCGTTGCGTCTCCTCGAGCCGGTCGATCTGATTGCACACCAGCACCTGAGGAATCTCGTTGGCCCCGATCTCAACGAGCACGCGCTCGACCTCGGCAATCTGCTCGTCGCTCTGCGGATTGGCGCAGTCGACCACGTGCAGCAGCAGGTCCGCGTCGTTGGCCTCCTGCAAGGTCGCCTCGAATGCCTCGACCAGCTTGTGCGGCAGATCGCGGATGAAGCCGACCGTGTCGGACAGCGAGGAGGACCGCTGCACGCCGTCGAGGTGGAGCTGGCGTGTCGTCGTGTCGAGCGTCGCAAACAACTGGTCGGCCGCGTGCACCTTGGCATCGACCAGCACATTGAACAATGTGGACTTGCCGGCATTCGTATAGCCGACGAGCGAGACGCGGAAGGTCTGGTTGCGCTCGCGCGAACGCCGCTGCGTCTGGTGCTGGCGCTTCACCCGGTCGAGCTGCTTCTTCAAGCCCTTGATGCGCTCGCCGATCATCCGTCGATCCAGCTCGATCTGCGCCTCGCCCGGGCCGCCGCGGTTGCCGATGCCGCCGCGCTGACGCTCGAGGTGGCTCCAGCGCCGGACCAGCCGGGTCGACAGGTACTGCAGACGCGCGAGCTCGACTTGGAGCTTGCCTTCGTAGCTTTGCGCGCGCGCGCCGAAGATCTCGAGGATCAGCATCGTGCGATCGGCGACCGCGACACCGAGGTGGCGCTCGAGGTTGCGCTGCTGGGCCGGCGACAGCGACTGGTCGAACAGCACGGCTTCGGCCCGGTGCATCGCGACCAGCTCCTTCAGCTCGTCGGCCTTGCCCGAGCCGACGAAGAACGCGGCGTCGGGTGCTTTGCGACGTGCGACGACGCGCGCGACCGCGATGTCGCCGGCCGACTCGGCCAGCAGTGCCAGCTCGTCGAGCGACTCGTCGAAGTGCTGCTTGCCGCCGAAGTCGACGCCGACCAGGATCGCACGCGCGGGCCCCAGATCGGGCGCCTCGGCGTGGGGGTTTGTCGACGTCAAAGCGCGATCCGCGGCGCGCGGCGCTGCACCGACGCGAGCGTCACGCCTGCTCGGTCGGCTCGGCGGCCTGGAAGTTCACCGCGCGACCGGGAACCACGGTCGAAATCGCGTGCTTGTAGACCATCTGGGTGACGGTGTTGCGGAGAAGGACCACATACTGGTCGAACGACTCGATGTGCCCCTGCAGCTTGATGCCGTTGACCAGGTAGATCGAGACGGGAACATGCTCTTTTCGCAGCAGGTTCAGGAACGGGTCTTGAAGAAGCTGACCTTTGTTGCTCACGATATGCTCCGTGATGAGAAGTAGGAGCGAATGACCTTAACACAGGGCTTCGTGATCGGAGGCGTTCGCGGCCAATACCCTCAGGAGCGCTTGTCGGCATAGGGGTTCTTCGACGACCGCGTCTCGATGCGCAGCGGTGTGCCGGTCAGTTTGAAGTGGGCGCGGATGCGCCCTTCGAGGTAGCGCTTGTAGGCGTCGGTCACGTGCTCGAGCGAGTTGCCGTGCACGACGACGACCGGCGGGTTCGATCCGCCCTGGTGCGCATAGCGCAGCTTTGGACGAAAGGCGCCGGCCCGCTTCGGCGCCTGGTGCTCGACCGCTTCGAGAAGCAACCGTGTCAGCACCGGCGTCGGCAGCTTGCGGGTGGCCGACGCATGCGCCTCGGCGATCGCCTTCCAGACCGGTCCGAGGCCTTGCCGCTTGGTCGCCGAGATGTTCAAGACCGGCGCATAGCGAAGGAAGGCCAGCCGCTGCTCGATCGAGCGCTGCAGCGTTTCCTTCTGATAGGCATCGACGGCGTCCCACTTGTTGACTGCGACGGCGACGGCGCGGCCGCTCTCGAGGATGTAGCCGGCGATATGGGCGTCCTGGTCGGTCACCCCCTGCGTCGCGTCAAGCAGCAGCAGCACGACGTTGGCCTGGTCGATCGCCTGCAAGGTCTTGACGACCGAGAACTTCTCGACCGCCTCGAAGACCTTGCCGCGCTTGCGCAACCCGGCGGTGTCGATCAGCTCGAACTTCTGGCCGGCGCGCTCGAACGGCACGCTGATCGCATCGCGCGTCGTGCCGGGCTGGTCGAACGCGACCAGGCGTTCCTCGCCGAGCCATGTGTTGATCAGGGTCGACTTGCCGACGTTCGGGCGGCCGGCGACCGCCAGCCGGATCGGCGCATCGACGCCCTCCTCCTCGGTCGGTTCCTCGTCCGGTTCGAAGCCCTCCAGCGCGGCATCGATCAGGCTGTGCACGCCTTCGCCGTGCGCGGCCGAAATCGGATGCGGCTCGCCGAGACCGAGCTCGTAGAACTCGGCGAGCAGCGGCGACTCCGACATGCCCTCCGCCTTGTTGGCAGCGAGGATCACGCGCCGCCCCGACGTTCGAAGGAAACGGGCGATGTCATGGTCCTGCCCGGACGGCCCCGACCGCAAGTCGACGACGAAGATCACCGCGTCGGCCTCGGCCACGGCCTGGCGCGTCTGCTTCGCCATCTCGCGGACGATGCCCGTGCTGCTGTCGGGCTCGAAGCCGCCGGTGTCGACTGCGATGAACTCCCGGTCGCCGATCCGGCCGTCGCCGTAGTGGCGGTCGCGGGTCAAGCCGGCGAAGTCGGCGACGATCGCGTCGCGGGTCCGCGTCATCCGATTGAACAGCGTCGACTTGCCGACATTCGGACGGCCGACGACCGCCAGCACGGGCTTCATGACGACGCGACGGCGGTCTTGGGGACGGCGTCAGGGCGCCCGGAAGGCGAACAGGCCGCCGGACCGAGTCACCACGAACAGCGTGCTGCCGACCACGACCGGCGGTGCAGCGACCGGGCTGCCGTCGGTCGGCAGGCGCATCTGCGCCTCGCCCTTCTCGCGCGACAGCCAATGCAGCGTGCCTTCGGCGTCGCCGACGACCACCGAGCCGCCGTGCACGACGGGTGCGCTCAAGCCGCGGTAGAGTAGCGCGTCGGAGGTCCAGGCAACCTCGCCGTTGTCCTTGCGCCAGGCCGTCAGGCGATCGGTCGCGTCGGCACCGAACAAGAACTCGCGGTCACCACCGACCGCGTCGGTGCCGCCGCCGTTGCGGGTCCACAGCAGGTTTCCGCGGTCGCCATCGACGCAGCCCACCGCCGCCTGAAACGAGCGCGCGCACAGCGTGTTGTCGACGCGCAGCGCCGGGCCGACCAGGTCGGCCAGCCGCTCGACCTCATTGGCACCGCGCGGCGAGCCGATCGGCACTTCCCAGCGCACGGTACCCGCCGTCGGATCGACCCCGGTCATGCGCGGACCTTGGCCGACGATCAGGGTGTCCTTGAAGGTCGACAGCACGCCCGTCTGCGAGAGCGTCAGCGGATCGCCGGGGCGCTGCAAGGTCCAGAGCTTGCGGCCATCGAGCGCATCGAACGCTTGCACCGTGCGGTCGACACCGAGCACGAAGACGCGCTCGCCGGCGACGAGCGGCGCCGTCGCCACGCGCGAGCCGATCGGCTTGCGCCACTTGACCTGGCCGGCCTCGACGGTGACCAGTTCGCCGCCCAGCGTGACGACCGCGGCGAAGCGCCCGTCGCTGCCGACGCCGGCGCTCAGCGGACCGCCGATGTTCGTGCGCCAGAGCTCGCGGCCGCTCTCGGCTTCGATCGCCAGCACGCTGCCGTCGCTCGCGCCGACGGCCAGCGCGCCGCGCGCGACGCCCACTGTCAACGGAAACTGGACGTTCGCGAGGCGTTGATTCCACGCCGGCCGGGCCACGTTCTGCGGTGTCAGCGGATCGAGCGGACGCGGCTTCGGCTTGTCGGGCGTGCTCGAGCAACCCACGACGACCAGCGCGCCGCACAGCCATGCGGCCAGACGACCCGCTGCGAAATGGGTGCGCTTCATTTCGACGCCGCGCCCGATGCGGCCTTGGCAGGTCCGCTGGCCGAGTCGACGCCGAGGACATTGAGCTTGGCCTCGACGAGCCGGCGGTAGTCGACCTTCGGGTCCATCTCGCTCCAAGCCTTTTGATAAGCCACCTTCGCTTCGTCTTTCTTGCCTTGCGCCAGCAGGATGTCGCCGCGCCGATCTGCAACCAGCGCCGCAAACTCCTTCGCGCTCGCGCCGTCGAGCTGCTTCAACGCCTCGTCGTATTTCTTCGCATCGAGCAGCAGCCCTGCGAGGCGCAGACGCGCGACCGTCTTGTACTCGTCCTCCGACGCGTTCTCGCTGACCCAGGTCAGGGTCGCCAGCGCCGCATCGGCCTGCCCCTTCTCGAATTGCGTCCGCGCAGTGAGCAGGCCGCCCTGCTGCGTGAACGCGGTGCGCGGAAAGCGCGACTTCATGTCGGCGAAGACACGCGCCGCGCGCTCGGCATCGCCAGTGCCGGCCGCCGACTCGAGCTCGTCGAACATCGCGCCGGCCTTCACCGACTGATCGCGCTGCCACCAGTTCCAGCCGTTCCATGCGGCAAAGGCCGCCAGCACCGCAATCAACGCCCAGGTGACGAGATTCCCGTATTGCTTCCAGAACGCTTTGAGCTGATCGAGTTGTTCTTGTTCTTCGAGGTCGAGGTGCGTGGCCATGGAGGAGTCACGAGTGAAGGCGAGATTATGCGAGGAGTTCCGATGCCCACCGATCGACCTCATCGAGGCGCAAGGTGCGCTGCGGCGCATCCGCATCGCGCAGGTGCTTGCAAGCAACTTCGCCGCGCGCCAGTTCGTCGTCGCCGAAGATCAGCGCATGCTGCGCCCCACTCGCATCGGCGCGCCGGAACTGCGCTTTCACGCTGCCCCAGCCGCTCTCGCCGGCCGCATGCATCAAAACGGAGACCCCGGCGGCCCGCAAGCGTTCGCAGATGCGCATTGCGGTCGGCGAGGCGGCCGGCCCGGGAACGACGGCAAAGACGCGCGGCGGCTCCTGCGGCACGTCGATCGCCGCTTCCTGCAGCAGCAGGAGCACGCGCTCGATGCCCATGCCCCAACCGACAGCCGGCGCCGGCTTGCCGCCGAGATGCGCGATCAACGGGTCGTAGCGGCCGCCGGCACAGACCGCGCTCTGCGAGCCGAGCCGGTCGGTAACCCACTCGAACACGGTCAGGTTGTAGTAGTCGAGCCCACGGACCAGGCGCGGATTGATCCGGTAGGCGAGCCCAACGGCATCGAGGATCGCGCGCACGCCGTCGAGGTGGGCCAGCGAAGCCGCGCCGAGGAAATCCATCAGCTTCGGCGCAGCCTCGACGATCGCCTGCATCGCCGGATTCTTCGAATCGAGGATGCGCAGCGGATTGCTGTGCAGGCGGCGCTTGGCATCGTCGTCGAGCCGATCGGCATGCGCCTCGAAGTGCGCTATCAAGGCGGTTCGGTGCAGGCTGCGTTCCTCGGGCTGCCCGAGGCTGTTCAGTTCGAGCCGCACATCGCGGCCTTCGACCAGCCCGAGATCGCGCCACAGCGCGCGGCCCATCAGGATCAGCTCGGCATCGACATCCGGACCTGCGTATCCGAGCGCTTCGGCGCCGACCTGGTGAAACTGTCGATAGCGACCCTTCTGCGGCCGCTCGTGGCGGAACATCGGGCCGATGTAGAACAGCCGCTTGCCGCCGTCACGCAGGAACGAGTGCTCGGTCATCGCGCGCACGACGCCCGCGGTGTTCTCCGGACGCAAGGTCAGGAGATCCCCATTCATCGCGTCCTCGAACGAATACATCTCCTTCTCGACGATGTCGGTCACCTCGCCGAGGCCGCGCACGAACAACGCCGTCGGCTCGACGATCGGCGTGCGCACGTTCGCGTAGCGGTAGCGCCGCATCAGCGCCCGCACCTTCGACTCGAACCATTCCCAGCGCGCCGATTCCGGCGGCAGGATGTCGTTCATGCCCTTGACGGCGCGAAGGAGGTCAGCCATGTGAAAAGGTTCTGTGGCTCGAGGTCATCTCAAGGAGAGGTTCAGTGCGGCTTGCCTGCATCGACGCGATTCGCGCCTGCGCAGATTGCGGGAAAGCTGCCGTTTGACCGGCGCTCGCGTACGGTTCCCGCGGGTTCACCCCGCTCACGCACTCGCCGTTGCATTCGCGCCGAAGCGCTTCTCGATGTAGTTCTCGACGATGCCCTGGAAGTCGCGCGCGATGCCCTCGCCGCGCAAAGTCAGCGCCTTCTCGCCATCGATGAAGACTGGCGCGGCCGGTGCCTCGCCGGTTCCCGGCAGGCTGATGCCGATGTCGGCATGCTTGCTTTCACCCGGCCCGTTGACGATGCAGCCCATCACCGCGACCTTCATGTTCTCGACGCCGGGATAGCGCGCCTTCCAGACCGGCATCTGCGCGCGCAGGTAGTCATCGATCTGCTTCGCGAGCTCCTGGAACGTCGTGCTCGTCGTGCGGCCGCAGCCGGGGCAGGCGGTGACGCTAGGATTGAACGCGCGCAGGCCGAGCGATTGCAGGATCTCGAGCGCAATCACGACTTCCTGGGTGCGCGCCTCCCCAGGCTGCGGCGTCAGCGAGACCCGGATCGTGTCGCCGATGCCTTCCTGCAGGAGGATGCTGAGCGCCGTGGTCGAGGCGACGGTGCCTTTAGTGCCCATCCCTGCTTCAGTGAGGCCGAGGTGCAGTGCGTAATCGCAGCGGCGCGCGAGTGCACGGTAGACGCTGATCAGATCCTGGACGCCCGACATCTTGCAGGACAGGATGATCTGCTCGCGCGACAACCCGATCTCCTCGGCGCGGCGCGCGGACTCGAGCGCCGAGGTGATGATCGCGCGGTACATGATCTGGCGCGGCTCGAACGGCTCGGGCAGTCGCGCGTTGTCGTCCATCATTTGGGTCAACAGCTCTTGATCGAGGCTGCCCCAGTTGACGCCGATCCGCACCGGCTTGGCATAGCGCGCTGCGACCTCGACCATCTGGGCGAATTGGCGGTCGTGCTTGTCGCCCTTGCCGACGTTGCCCGGGTTGATGCGGTACTTCGACAGCGTCTCGGCGCAGGCCGGGTAGTCGGTCAGCAAGCGATGGCCGTTGTAGTGGAAGTCGCCGATCAGCGGCACGTCGATCTGCATCCGGTCAAGCTGCTCGCGGATGTACGGAACCGCCTGTGCCGCCTCCGGCGTATTGACCGTGATGCGGACCATCTCCGAGCCGGCGATCGCGAGCTCCTTGACCTGGATCGCGGTGCCGATCACCTCGACCGTGTCGGTGTTCGTCATCGCCTGCACGCGCACCGGCGCATCGCCGCCGACCGTGACCTCGCGCGCGCCCCAGCGCACGACGGCCTGGCGCGAGCGTCGCGCGGCGGGGGCGGCCGGCACCACGAACGGATCGATGCTGGCGGGGTCCGCGAGGGATGGGCTTGAGCGCACGGTCATTTCAGTTCGAGTCGGGCGAGGTTGTCGCGCGTGAACGGCGCGAGTGAAAATGCCTGCCCGCGGAAGACGAGCTGGGTCGCAGCGGCATTGCCGATCTTCACCTTCAGCGGCACTGTGCCGTCGAGCTCGACGTTCTCGCCTGGCTGGATGACCCGCGACAACAGCGACTGGCCGCGCACGTCGATGACTTCGACCCATGACTGCGCACTGACGTGGACCTGCAACAGCTTCGGCGTGGCGGCCGCAGCGGCCGGTGCCCCATTCGATGCCGGCACGTTAGGCGGCGCCGACATCGCAGCCGTCACCACGCTTTCGGATGGGGCGGGTGTGGAGACTGGCGCTTGGGCGTCGGGCATACTGGCCGGCCGCACAGCTCCAACAACCGTCCCGACCGGCGATGTGACGGTCGACGACGTCGGCGGTTCGACCGGGTCGCGCGGCGCGACGCGGCGCGTTTCGCTCGTCCCCAACCAGCCATGCGGCATCAAATAGACCCCGGCGGCGATGACCAACAGAAGCAGCGGACCCGACACGGCCGGACGCGCGAGGCCGCGCCAGTCACTGCCCGCGGCGGAGCCTTGCGCTTCGTGGAACGGCGTGTTGAGGTTCCGTCCGAATTCGCCGAGCCGGTTGGCGCCAGGCCGCGGCAGGAGGGCCAGGACGGGTGCGGCATCGATCTTCAAGCTTCGGCAGACCGTCTGAGCAAGGGCACGCGTGAACGTGGCGTCGAGCAACTGGTCGTAGCGGTCGGCCTCGAGCAGCTCGAGCTTTTGCGGCGAGACCTTGATCGCGCTGGCCAGCGCGGCAAGGTGGAGCCCTTGCGCCTCGCGGGCCTGCTTCAGCAAGCGCCCGGCACTCGCCGCACTGGCGCTGCCGGTGACGCCCTCACTCATCGAAGGCCCCGCGAAGATACGACGACGCTTCGCGCGATTCCGGAAAGCGGTTGCGCAACTGGGTGCCGAAATCCTGCACGCCGTTGCGATTGCCGAGGCGGTTCTCGATGCGGGCCGCGAGCCACAGCGTCTGCGCGTTCGACACTTCCTGGACGCTGTTGACACGCCGCACGTAGAAGCGAGCCCGCTCGTATTCGCCCCGGCGATAGAGCACTTCCGACAGGTTGACGGCCGTCGCCGGGTTGCCGGGGTCGAGCTCGTACGAACGATTCAGCGTCGCTTCCGACTCGGCGAGCTGCCCGGCACGAGCCTGGCAGACGCCCTGCGTCAGCAAGGTGCGAGGCGCGTCGCGGTACTGCGGCACGGCGAGGGCCTGGTTAAAAAAGCCGTCTGCTTCGGCGAAGCGGTTCTGCTGGCAGAGGTACCAGCCGAAGTTCTGCATCACGTCGGGGTCGCGTGGCTTCAGCTTGAGCGCATGACGGAAGCTCTCTTCGGCCAGCGCATGGTCGCCCAAGTTCGCATAGATGAGTCCGCGCAGATTGAAGGCTTCGCTCGAAGTCGGATCCGCCTGGATCGCCAACTTGATCTGGTCGAGCGCGGTCGCCATCTGGCCGCGACCGAAATAGGCTGCCGCGAGCTCGGTGCGGGTGCGCGCGCGCTTCATGGCGTCCGGCTCGTCCGATGCGGTGATGCGGTCCTTCAGCTCGGTTCCGGACGCGGCCGCGGGCTGCCGAGCAGAATCTGGACCGCCGGCGCAGCCGGCAAGCGCCAGGAACGCCATGAACACCGCTGACCACGATGCGGCAAACGCACGCCGTGCGAACCGGCGCTTCATGCAGCCTCCGAGCTGTGGTGCGCCGACGGCTTCGATCCCGAAGCGGCGCTTGGAACAATGCGGATCGGGGCACGCATCATGCGGCGTTCGGCGTGCGTCCGGTCCTGCACCTCACCGGCGAGTTGGCCGCATGCCGCCGCGATATCGTCGCCGCGCGTGCGGCGGATCGTCGTGACCTTGCCGGCCTGCTGGAGCACCGCCGCGAACGCCGCGACGCGCTCCGGCGAGGAGCGGACGAGGCCGGACTCGAGGAACGGATTGAACGGGATCAGGTTGAACTTGCACGGCAGCTCACGGCCGCTCGGCCCAGCCGTCGCGACCAGGCCGAGCAACGCCTCGGCTTGAGCCGGATCGTCGTTGACACCGTCGAGCATGCAGTACTCGAAGGTGATGAAGTCGCGCGGCGCACGTTCGAGATAGCGCGTGCAGGCCGCCAGCAATTCGGCGAGCGGGTACTTGCGGTTCAGCGGCACCAGGTCATCGCGCAACGCGTCGGTCGGTGCGTGCAGCGAGACGGCGAGCGCGACCGGGCAGTCTTCGCGCAGGCGGTCGATCATCGGCACCACGCCAGAGGTCGAAACGGTGACGCGGCGCCGCGAGAGGCCATAGCCGTGGTCGTCGAGCATCAGCCGCAGTGCGGGCACAAGGGCGGCGTAGTTCTGCAGCGGTTCGCCCATGCCCATCATCACGACGTTCGTGATCGCGCGCTCGCCGGGCGGAAGCCCGAGGCGCTGACGCAGTTCAAATTCGGCATGCCAGAGCTGGCCGACGATCTCGGCGGTGGTCAGGTTGCGGCTGAATCCTTGGTGGCCGGTCGAGCAGAAGCGGCAGCCCACCGCGCACCCGGCCTGCGACGAGATGCACAGCGTGCCGCGATCGCTTTCCGGGATGAACACCGTCTCGACCGCATCGCCGCCGCCGACGTCGAACAGCCACTTGATGGTGCCGTCACGCGCGACCTGCTCGCTGACGACCGGCAGGCCGACGACACTCGCGTGCGCCTTCAGCTTCTTGCGTAGCGACAGCGCGAGATCCGACATCGCGTCGGCATCGGCGACGCCCTTCTGATGGATCCAGCGGAACAGCTGGGTTGCGCGAAAGCGCTTCTCGCCCAGCTGCTCGCAGTACGCCGCCAGCGCGTCCCGGTCGAATTCGAGCAGGTTGACCGCGGTCATGCGCAGCCTCGCGTGGCAGTGGAGGTGGACAACCTCAGCGGCTGTAGACGTGCATCGCCGGGAAGAAGAACGCGACCTCGGCGGCTGCCGTCGCGGCGCCGTCGGAACCGTGAACTGCATTCGCGTCGATGCTGTCGGCGAAGTCGGCGCGGATGGTTCCCTTCTCGGCCTTCTTCGGGTCGGTCGCGCCCATCAGCTGGCGGTTCTTCGCGATTGCGTCCTCGCCTTCGAGAACCTGGATCATCACGGGGCCGGACACCATGAAGCTGACCAGGTCGTTGAAGAATGGGCGACCCTTGTGGACCGCGTAGAACGCCTCGGCTTCGCCGCGCGACAAGTGGGCCATCTTCGACGCGACGATGCGGAGGCCGGCGCCCTCGAAACGGGCATAGATCTGACCGATCACGTTCTTCGCGACAGCGTCGGGTTTGATGATCGAGAGGGTGCGTTCGAGCGCCATGTTTCTTTCCTGCATCACGTCGGTTGGCAAAGCCTTTCATTGTACCGCGGGCACCACATTTGCCCTTGCGGTGCCGGCGTCGGCGACTGGAGCGTCAGCGGCCCTTCCGGCCTCCGCCGCCAAAGCCACCACCCCCGAATCCACCACCGCCGCCACCGCCACGATTGCCGCCACCGCCACCTCGATTTTTCCGGTGGAAGGCGTCGGCCCCGATGTAGCCGAGCGCCGTCTGCAACGGATCGGGCTGCTTCGGTCCGGGCCCGCGTTGCGGACTCGACGGCCCTGGACCACTCCCGCCCGCGCCGAAGCCACCGCCGCCGCGCGAGAACCCGCGGCCACCGGCCGGATGGCGGGGGTTCTGGACGAAGCGCTTGTCGAAGGTCTGCTCGAGTGGATTCGGGATCGTCAACGGATCGGGTGGGAGATCGGCATCGAAGTCACTGACGTACTCGCGTTCCTGTTCTGGGGCGACGGCCTGCATCGGCGCTTCTGCGGGGCGCGGACCGCGCTGAGCATTTGGGTTGCGATTGCGATCGTTGCGGTCGTTCCGACCGGGCCGGTCGTTCTGGCGGTCGTTGCGGTTCTTTTGCGTATTGGGGCCCCGCTCGTTGCCGCGTCGATCGTCACGCGGAGCGCCGTCGCCAGAGGCGAGCCGTCGTATCGCGCGCACGTCGGCGTCCGCCAAGTCGATCCACACGCCGCGCTTCAGCCCATGCGGCAGCACGATGTTGCCGTAGCGGATGCGGATCAGCCGGCTGACCGTCAACCCGACCGCATCGAAGAGCTTGCGCACCTCGCGATTGCGCCCTTCGGTGATGACGACGCGATACCAGTGGTTGGCGCCGTCGCCGCCGCCGTCCTCGATCGACTTGAAGGCAGCCTTCTGGCCGTCGATGTCGACGCCCGACAAAAGCTCTTCGCGTGCGTCGTCCGTCAGCGTGCCCAACACGCGGACCGCGTACTCGCGCTCGACGCCGAAGCGCGGATGGGTCAGCTGATTCGCGAGGCCACCCGAGTTGGTGAACAGCAGCAGGCCCTCGGTGTTGATGTCGAGGCGGCCGACCGATTGCCATTTGCCTTGCGGCAGGCGGGGCAGGCGTCGGAACACCGTCGGGCGATGCTGCGGGTCGTCGTGGGTGACGATCTCGCCGACTGGCTTGTGGTACGCGAGGATGCGCGGCGGCGGCGGCACGATGCGCAGCCGAACCGGCTTGCCGGCCACCTTGACCTGATCGCCGAACGAGATGCGCTGTCCGATGTGCGCCGGCTCGCCATTGACCGTGATGCGGCCGTCGAGGATCAGGTCCTCCATATCACGCCGCGAGCCGATGCCGGCCTGGGCCAGAACCTTGTGCAACTTGGGTGCGTCGGGATCGGGCGGCAGCACGCGCTTTGGTGGCTCGACGCCTTCGGGCACGTCGGCTTCGGCATCGAACGTCCCGGACAGGACCTGGGCAAAGACTTCGCCGACTTCGGCGGGCGGCAGGCGGGGCGCGCGATCGACGTCGGCGTCCCCCGCGCTGTCGTCGTCAGCGTCGCTGGCGTCGACAGGGCGTTGGTCGTCGCGCTCGCCGCGATGGCGATCTCGCCGTCCGCGCCGATGGCCGCGCTCACCTCGATCGCCGGCGCTGTATTCGCCGGTTCCAGCCCCTTCGCCCTGGCGTGTACGGCCTTCGGTCAACACCGGGGCAGTCGCTTCAGTCGCGTGGGAATTCGGCGCATCGGGGGCTGCCGGCATGTCGGTCGACGACTCATGGTTGATCACTTCCCGTACGGGCGGCGCTTCGAAAGGCATGCTCTGCTGAACCGGCGGCGCCGCTTCCAGCCTCGGGGCCCCATTCGACTCGACGGCAGTCGCACCCGAGGGTGCTGCACCTTCCGCCTGCGCCTCCGCGGCAACCGGTGCCACGCGGCGTCGCCGTGTCTTCACCGGTGCGTCGGCAGACGCATCGGCCGCGGGCGCCGCATCATCGAGTGGCGTCGTAGCGGCCGCTGGCGCCGCTTCCGGCTTTGACGTCTCGGTGACCGCTTCGGCCGCGGCCGCGGTCGTCCGACGACGCCGCACGGGCTTGGCCACCGCTGGGTCGGCGGCCATCGGCTCGTCGTCTGACACAGGAAGGGACGGCTTGACGGATTCGTTCATGCGTGGGGTTCCAGCGGGGCGTCGTCGATAGAAGGTTCAGGTTCATCAAGGGGAAATCGCGTGGCATCGCCGGTCGGGAAGTCGGCGTGCAGCGCCTCCGCAGCCGGTGCTTCGGCCTGCGCATCGAGCTCGTCGTCGACCTCGTCAGCGACCAGATCGAGCAGCGAGGGCTGACCGTGCGACGCGGCGGCAAGCGGTGCGGTCGAACCGTCACCATCGAGCAGCGGCAGTTGATCGAGCGTCGCGAGGCCCAGATCGTCGAGGAACTGGCGAGTCGTTGCGAGCAGTGCTGGTCGCCCGGGAGCCTCGCGGTAGCCGATCGATTCGACCCAGCCGCGGTCCTCGAGCTGCTTGATGGTCTGGCTGGCCACCGCGACGCCGCGAATGTCCTCGATGTCGCCGCGCGTCACCGGCTGGCGGTACGCGATGATCGCCAGCGTTTCCATCAGCGCGCGCGAATAGCGCGGTGGCCGTTCCGGGTTCAGGCGGGCCAGGTACTCGCGCATCTCAGGCCGGCTCTGCAGGCGCCAGCCACTGGCCAGTGCAACCAGTTCGATGCCCTTGCCTTCGCAATCACGGGCAATCTCGTCGAGCAGCGTCCGCAGCGTGTCGAGCCCGAGCGCGTCGTCGAACAGCGTGCGCATGTCGCGCAACGGCATCGGCTGGTTGGCGCAGATCAGCGCCGTCTCGAGGACGCGTTTGGCATCCAGGGTGTTCATGTGTTTCGACTCGATCCTCGCCGGATCGCTCCGGCTGAATTCGGCAGCTTCTTCTCGTCTGCGCCGGGGTCCGAACCTCGGTGTGCCCAGGTGGTGCGCGTTGCGACCGGTGGAGTGGCGACGCTCTTTGCGTCGGTCCTGACAGCGGATCCGCGGATCCGGCTCACTTCTGTTGGGCTTATCGGCCCGACGGGCAGTTCAGACTATCTGAGGCCGCATCGACTCGCGCCAGGAAGGAATACACGAATTGTACCAAGGCGCGGCATAGCGGCTCAGGTTGTTGTAGCCGCGCCCCTCAGAAATTGGAGGGCTTGTGCGAAGTCCTCCGGAGGTGCCGCTTCAAAGCGCAGCGCGTCGCCGCTTGACGGATGGTGGAAGCCCAGTTTCAGCGCGTGCAGCGCCTGCCGCCGCATGCCGAGGCCCGGCCGTCCCCCATAGGTCGTGTCGGCGACCAGCGGATGGCCGCGCGCCGCCAGGTGAACCCGGATCTGGTGCGTGCGGCCGGTGTGCAGGCGGCATTCCACCAGCGACAAGCCGCCCGTCCGTACGAGGCAGCGAATATCCGTGCGGGCCGGCCGGCCTGACCCCACGACGGCCATCCGGATGCGTGACGCCGGGTCACGCCCGATCGGTGCCTCGATCGAAAAGGCGTCCGTTGCCAACTCGCCATGCACGATCGCCAGGTATTCGCGCTGGACCTCGCGGGCAGCGATCGCGCGAACCAGCGCGGTGACCGAAGTCAGGCTCCTGCCGACGACCATCAGGCCGGACGTGTCCTTGTCGAGCCGATGCACGATGCCGGCGCGCGGCAGGCTGGCGGCCGCCGGATCCCGTGCGAGCAAGCCGTTCAGCAAAGTGCCGGTCCAGTTGCCGGCCGCCGGATGGACGACAAGACCGGCGGGCTTATTCACCACCAGCACCTCGCCGTCCTCGTGGACGATGTCGAGCGCGATCGACTCGGGGCGGAAGGCACGGCTCTCAGCGGTCGGGACCAGTTCGACCTCGAGCCGCTGACCGGCGCGCACCTTGCGCGAGGCCGTCATCGCGACTACGCCGTCGAGCCGAACATGGCCGTGCGCGATCAACGACTGCAGGTGACTGCGCGAGAACTCCCGGGCAAGCGCTACCACCGCGCGATCGAGGCGTTGCCCGTGCAAGGCCGCGTCGACAACCGCTTCGCGGCGTTCCGCGGATGCGCTCCACGGCTCGGCAGCACCCTCGGACTCATCGATCGAGCCGTCTTCCAGCGAGGGATCAGCAGAGGGGCCAACCATATAATCTGCGCTTGTTTTCCTGAGGCGCTGCAAGCCTGCGATCGCCGCCCACGCCATGAATTCGATGCACACGATCGGCCGCATTGCGGCTCGCTGCGCGGCCCTTTTGCTGGTGGCTACCGGGATCGTCGCCTGCAGTTCGACGCCGAAGGACGATACCGCGCAATGGACCAGCGAGCGGCTGTACGCCGAAGCGAAGGAAGAAGCGGCGACCGGCAACTACGAACGCGCCGGCAAGCTCTACGAACGGCTCGAGGGCCGCGCCGCCGGTAGCGTGTTGGCGCAGCAGGCGCAGATCGAACGCGCCTACATCATGTACAGGACCGGCGAAAAGGCGCAGGCGCTTTCGATCCTCGATCGCTTCATCAAGCTCCATCCGACCAGCCCGGCATTCGACTACGCGCTCTACCTGAAGGGCCTCGTCAACTTCAACGACAACCTGGGCATCTTCGGCAGCTTTGCGCGCCAGGACCTGTCCGAGCGCGATCAGCAGGCCTCGCGCGACTCGTATGAATCGTTCAAGCAGCTGGTCGAGCAGTTTCCTCAGTCGAGCTACGCCGACGATGCGCGCACGCGCATGAACTACATCGTCAATTCGCTCGCGGCGTACGAGGTCCACGTCGCCCGCTACTACTTCCGGCGCGGCGCTTACGTGGCCGCGGCCAACCGGGCGCAACAGACGGTGCAGGAATTCCAATTCTCGCCGTCGACCGAGGAAGCGCTGTTCATCATGGTCCAGAGCTATGAGCGTCTCGGCCTCAATGAGCTGCGGGACGACGCCGACCGCGTCCTGCACAAGAACTATCCCAATACGACGTTCTATCAGGACGGTATCGGCGCGAAGAAGACGCCGTGGTGGCAGATCTGGTGAACGCTGTTTGAAGCGGCTGCGAGGCGCGCGCAACCTCACCGCACCAGTTCGCCGAGCCACTCGAGCGCTTCCGCCTCGGTCGCCAGGTTGCCCATCGGCGGCAGCGCCAGCCGGAGCCTCGCACCGTAGTTCATGCCGGCCATCCGGGGATCGCAGACGACAAGCAGGCCACGATCGTGCTCGTGGCGGATCAGCCGACCCGCGCCCTGCTTCAACGACACCGCGGCCTCGGCGACAAAGTAGTCCGCAAACGCGTTGCGCCCTTCGCTCTCGAGGCGCTTGACGCGGGCTTCGACGAGCGGATCGCCGGGTGGCGGGAACGGCAGCTTGTCGATGATCACGCACTGCAGTGCTTCCCCCGGCACGTCGATGCCTTCCCAGAAGCTTTGCGATCCAACCAGGACGGCACGTGGGTCGTCGAGGAACTGTTGAAGCAGCATTCGCTTCGTTCCCTGCCCCTGCACCAGCACCGTCAGCGCATCGCCGTGCTGCTCGAACTCGCTCCGCAGGTGATCGCCGATGGTTTGCAACGAGCGCAACGTCGTCGTCAGAACGAACGTCCGCCCGCCGAGTGCGCGCGCACAGCGCGCGGCCAACGCCGCGACGGCGTGCGGATGCGTCGCCTCGTTGGGCTTTGGGAAGACTCGCGGCACATGAAGGCGAGCGTTCGCCGCATAGTCAAACGGGCTCCCGAGACGCAGGATCCTGGCATCGCCAAGCCCGGCCGGCTCAGTGAACCAAGTCAGCCGGGCGTCGTCGCCGAGCGTCGCTGACGTGAAGACCCAGGCTTTCGGCGCGGCTTCCATCTGCTCGCGCAACGCGTCACGGATGTCGAGCGGCGATTCAACCAGACGCGCCTGCTGCGGCGAGACGTCGATCCAGCGCACCTGCGCCGCGGGCGGGTCGCTGGCAAAGCGCTCGGCGAGCGTGGCGAAGTGCCGCGCCCGCTCGGCGAGGCGCGAGAAATCCGGCGCGACGGCTTCGACCACCCCAAGCGCTTCGACGGCACGTTCGCATGCACGTTGGCTCTCCCGCAGCGACTCGAGGAAGTCGACGCGGGTCGCTCGTTCCTTCCAGCGCAGACGCAGCATTCCGCGCAGATCTCGCAGGCTTCCGGCGGCCGCGATCCGCAGGTCGCGCGCGGCGCGGTCACACGCCGCTGCGATGTCCTGCCACGGCTGCAGGCCACGCGCCTGTTGCAGGCCCACGGCCAGCAAGTCGCGCGCGAAGTCGATCAACTGCGAGGTTCCGAGCGTCGTGCCGAGAAACTGCACGCCGGCCTCGGTCAACTGATGCGCCTCGTCGAACAGGGCCACGTCGACGCTGGGCAGCAACTCGGCGAGCCCGGTATCGCGAAGGGCCATGTCAGCGAAGAACAGATGGTGGTTGACCACGACGACGTCGGCCGACATCGCCTCGCGCCGCGCCCGGACCACGTGGCACTGCCGGAGATCGGGGCACTCGCTGCCGAGACAGTTCTCCCGCGACGACGTGACCAGTGGGATGACGCTGCTGCGTTCGTCGAGACCTTCGAGCTCAGCGAGATCGCCGCTCGGCGTCGACCTCGACCATTCCTCGACCTTGGCGAGCGTGCGGGCGGCCCAGCGATCGGGCAAGGCATCGGACTGCCGTGCCTGCTTCATCCGATGCAGGCAGAGGTAGCTTGAACGCCCTTTCAACAATGCGACGCTGACCGGAAGCTGAAGGGCCGCGCGCAGGCGCGGCAGGTCGCGCAGGAAGAGCTGGTCCTGCAGGTTCTTGGTGGCGGTGCTGACGAGCGCGCGGGTGCCGCTCAGAAGCATCGGTACCAGGTAAGCGTAGGTCTTGCCGACGCCGGTGCCGGCTTCGACGACCAACGCAGAGCGCGCCTCGATTGCCTCTGCCACGGCGGCGGCCATCTGCAGTTGCTCATCGCGCTCGATGTAGTGGGGATCGGCCTGAGCGAGCGCGCCGTTGGCGCGGAATGCGTCGGCGACCGCGTCCGGCAGCGTGGTCATCGTGGCGTATCGGCGCTCACGCCGAGGCCGTGACGGTCACGCGGGCTGTGGCGGATCGAGCTCGTCTTCGATACGCGCCATCTGGTCCCTGAGCAGCAGGCGGCGCTTTTTCAACCGGCGCACGGCGAGCTCGTCGCCGGGAACGTCGGCAGCGGCACGATCGATCAGGCTGTCGAGGTCTGCATGCTCGATGCGCAGCTCGATCAGCCGGCGCGGCAGGGAATGCAGGTCTTTGTCCATCGCGACGCGCGACTATGTCTCGGTTTTTGTCAATTTCACCAGTGTCAGTCCGATTATAGTTTTAGCTCATGAGCACATCGACGCCGGGCTACCGCCTGTCCGCGACCACCGGCATTCACCGAGGTGATCGGGCCTACCAGCAAGACCAGGCCGGGATGTTCGCTCACCACCGGGTGCCGGGTTGCGTCATGGGCGTGCTGGCCGACGGCATGGGCGGCAAGAGCGGCGGGCGCAAGGCCGCCGACCAGGTGCTCCTCACTGCACAGCAACTCTTCGAGCGGTTTTCGCCGGCGCGCGATGATGCGTCTGAGGCGTTGAAGCAACTGGTGCTCGAAGCGCACCTGATGATCAAGCTGACCGCGATCACGTCAGAAGAAGAGCCGCACAGCACCGTCGCCGCATTCCTGATCAGCCCGAACCGCGAGTGTGATGTCGTCCATGCCGGCGATTCGCGCATCTATCACTTCCGGGGCGCCGAGCTGGTCAGCCGGAGCATCGACCATTCGTATGTGCAGCGCCTCGTCGATGAGCGCCAGATCAGCGAGGAAGAGGCTAACAACCATCCGCAGTCGAACCTGCTGACCGGTTGCCTCGGCACCACGCAGGATCCGCCGCTGGCCCAGCGCCACCTCGGGCGGCTCGAGATCGGCGACAGCATCCTGTGTTGCAGCGACGGCCTCTGGCACTACTTCACGCCGCGCGAACTCGGGGCGATCGTGCACGCGTTGCCGCCGCGTGAAGCGACCGAGATGCTGGTCGGCAAGGCCCGCCAGCGTGCGCGCGGTGCGGGTGACAACCTGTCGCTCGCCTTGGTCCGGGTCGAACCGCTCGGCTGAGGCTGCCGTCCCTCAGGGCGCCGAGGCGCCCGGCGGGAGCGGAAGTGGCGCGGCAGGCTTCTTCTTGGCAGCACGCGCGGCGTTGCGCGCTTCCACTTCCATCCGATGCTCGTCTGCCGCCCGCTGTGCGGCCTCGAAGGTCGACCGCTTGCGCGCCAAGTCTTCCGCGCTGCGCGCTGCTTCCTTGGATTGCGGTTTGGGCAGCAGGCTTTTGCCCGGCCGATCAGGGCGCGACGCCGATGCGGCGGTCGCTGCTTCATCGGCCCGGGCGTGAGCCGCACGCGGCTGGCGATCCGGCCGCGGCTCCTTGGGCTCGCGCGCTGCCCGTTCCATCGGCTCCGCGCTTCGGGTGGAAGCGGCTTCAGTTTTCCTTCGAATCGCCTCGACGCGCGCGGCCGCTTGCTCCTTGCGCTCCTTCTCTTCAAATGCCATCTGCTCGTGCTTTAGCCGAGTCACGGTTTCCCGACGTTCGCGCTTCGCGTCGTCGACGCAGGATGTCACGATGAAACGAGTCAGGCATTCGCGCTCCCGGTCTTTGAACCGCGCTTCGGCGGCCGCTCGAGCCCGGTCGATCCGTTCGCGCTCGGTTCGCGATGACGCGCCGGCTTGGCTCTGGGCCGTGACCGGTCCGGTACCGAAGATCAGCAGCAAGACCACGGCCACAACCGAAACGAGCTTCATGTCAGCGATGTGTCGACGTCGCGCTTTGCCAAGGCCAGGAATTCCGGCGACGCCATCTCGTGCAATCGCGAGACGGTGCGCGGGAACTCATGCGCGAGGGGCCCCTCGGTATACAACGCCTCGGCCGGAACAGCGGCCGACAAGATCAGCTTGACCCGACGGTCATAGAGGACGTCGATGAGCAGCGTGAAGCGGCGCGCTTCGGACGCCAGCCTGGGCGACATCTGCGGCACGTCTGACAGCAGCAGCGTATGAAACTGCGAGCTGATCTCGAGGTAGTCGTTCTGCGAACGCGGGCCGCCGCACAGCACCTTAAAGTCGAACCAGACGACACCCCCGGCACGTCGCCGAGCCCGGATCTCGCGGTGCTCGATCTTCAGGATCGGGTCCTCGTCGCGCGCTTCGGTCAGCCGCTCGAAGGCCTCGCGCATGGCTTCATCGGCAGCGGGCCCGAGCGGCGTGTGGTAGACCGCGACCTGCTGGAGCGTCCGCTGGCGGTAGTCGACGCCCGCATCGACGCTGATGACCTCGAGGCGCTCCTTCAGCAAGTCGATCGCCGGGAGGATGCGATCGCGGTGCAGGCCGTTCGGGTACAGGTCATCGGGTGCGAAGTTCGACGTCGTCACGATGCTGACCCGGTTCTCGAACAACGCCTGGAGCAAGCGATGCAGGATCATCGCGTCGGTGATGTCCGAGACGTGAAACTCGTCGAAGCAGATCAGCCGGTAGCGCCGCGCGATGAGTCGGCCGAGCTCCTGCAACGGATTGACGACGCCGTGCAGGTCGGCCAGCTCACGATGCACCTCGCGCATGAACTCGTGGAAGTGGAGTCTCGTCTTGCGCTGCAGCGGGACGGCATTGAAGAAGCAGTCCATCAGGAAGCTCTTCCCGCGGCCGACTCCGCCGTGCATGTAGACCCCGCGCGGGATCGGCGGGCGTGAGATCAGCTTCGTGATGGCATTGCCGCGGCGTGCCTTGTAGTCGGCCCACTCGTTCTCGCAGCGCTCGAGCGAGTCGACCGCATGCAACTGCGCCGGATCGGGCTGATAGCCGCGCTCCGCGAGCGTCCGTGTGTAGAGGTCGCGGACGGACACTCAGAAGTTCAGCGCGCGCTTGTCGACGGCGAGCGCCGCTTCCTTGGTCGCTTCCGACAGCGAGGGGTGGGCATGGCAGATGCGTGCGATGTCTTCGGAAGACGCCTTGAACTCCATCGCGACCACCGCCTCGGCGATCAACTCCGAAGCCATCGGCCCGATGATGTGGACACCGAGCACCTCGTCCGTCTTTGCATCGGCGATGAACTTGACCATGCCGGTGGTGTCGCCGAGCGCACGCGCGCGACCATTCGCCATGAACGGAAACGTCCCGGCTCGGTATGCCCTGCCGGCGGCCTTCAGTTGCTGTTCGGTTTGCCCGACCCACGCGATCTCGGGACTCGTGTAGATGACCCACGGCACCGTGTTGAAGTCGACATGCCCGTGCTGGCCGACGATGCGCTCGGCGACGGCCACGCCCTCTTCCTCGGCCTTGTGCGCGAGCATCGGCCCGCGAACGACATCGCCGATGGCCCAGACGCCGGGAAGCGCGGTCCGGCACTCGGCATCGACCTCGACGAAGCCGCGTTCGTCGAGCTTCAGACCGACTGACTCGCCGTTCAGGCCTGTGGTGTTGGGGACCCGGCCGATCGAGACGATGAGCTTCTCGCACGCTAGCTCCTGAGAGGCGCCCTTGGCGTCGACATACCAGACCGCAACGCCCTTCTTTCCGAATTCGACCTTGCCGATCTTGACGCCCAACTGGATGTCGAGCCCCTGCTTCACGAACACCTTCTGCGCCTCGGCCGCGATCTGCTGATCGACGGCGCCGAGAAACGCGGGTAGGGCTTCGAGCACCGTGACCTCCGCGCCGAGCCGGCGCCAGACCGAGCCCATTTCGAGACCGATCACACCGGCGCCGATCACGCCGAGGGTCTTCGGGACCGACGGAATGCGAAGCGCACCGTCGTTCGACAGCACCGACGTCTCGTCGAATGCGGCGCCAGGCAGGGCACGCGGGCTCGAGCCGGTCGCGACGATGATCTGTTTGCCGGTCAGCGTCTCGGGTTTCGCGCCGGCGACATTGATTTCATAGCCGCCGTCGACGGCCTTCGAGAACGAGCCGCGTCCATGGAAGAACGCCACCTTGTTCTTCTTGAAGAGGTAGAGGATCCCGTCGTTGTTCTGCTTGACGACGGTGTCCTTGCGACCCAGCATCTTCTTGATGTCGATGCTGAGATTCGACAACCCGATGCCGTGATCGGCGAAGTGATGCCCGGCCTGGTCGAAGTTTTCCGAGGACTGAAGCAGTGCCTTCGACGGAATGCAGCCGACATTGGTGCAGGTGCCGCCCGGCGCGGGCCCGCCCTTCTCGTTCTTCCACTCGTCGATGCAGGCGGTCGAGAGGCCGAGCTGCGCTGCACGGATCGCGGCGATGTAGCCGCCCGGTCCGGCGCCGATGACGATGACGTCGAATGCGGTCGCCATGTCAGATGTCGAACAGCAGGCGCGCCGGGTCTTCGAGCGCTTCCTTCATCGCGACGAGCCCGAGCACGGCCTCGCGACCGTCAATGATGCGGTGGTCATACGACATCGCGAGGTAGTTCATCGGCCGGACGACGATCTGTCCGTTCTCGACCACCGCGCGGTCCTTGGTCGCATGCACACCGAGGATCGCCGATTGCGGCGGATTGATGATCGGCGTCGACAGCATCGAGCCGAAAACGCCGCCGTTCGAGATCGAGAACGTTCCACCGGTGAGGTCGTCGAGGGATAGCTTGCCGTCCTTGGCCTTTTGGCCGAACTCGGCGATCTTCTTCTCGATGTCCGCGAAGCTCATCTGGTCGGCGTTGCGCAGGATCGGCACGACCAGGCCGCGCGGCGACCCGACGGCGATGCCGATGTCGAAGTAGCCGTGGTAGACGATGTCGTTGCCGTCGACCGATGCGTTGATGACCGGGTACTTCTTCAGCGCGGCGACGACCGCCTTCACGAAGAAGCTCATGAAGCCGATCTTGACGCCGTGTTCCTTCTCGAACTTGTCCTGAAAGCGCTTGCGCATCTCGACGACCGGCGCCATGTTCACTTCGTTGAACGTCGTGAGGATCGCGTTCGTGGCCTGTGACTGGAGCAGGCGTTCTGCAACCCGCGCGCGCAAGCGGCTCATCGGCACGCGCTGCTCGGGACGGTCGCCGTAGCTCGCCTGCGGCGGAACCGCGACCGACGGCAGCGCCGGCTTCGCCGCCGCCGGTGCGGTCGGCGGCGCGGCAGGCGGGCGGACTGCGGGTGCGGCGCCTGCTTCCATCGTCGCCAGCACATCGCCCTTTGTGATGCGGCCGTCCTTGCCGGTCCCGGTCACCGAGTTCTTGGGGAGCTGGTTGTCGGCCAACAGCTTCGCAGCAGCGGGCATTGCGACGCCGCTGGCCTTGCCGCTCGGCGCTGCTGACGATGCGGCAGGAGTCGGTGCCGGCGCCGCTGCAGTAGGAGCGGCCGCTTTGACCTCGAGCGGGCTCAGCGCCGCGACGCCTTCGGTGTCGATCTTCGCGATGACTTCTTCGGCCACACAACTGTCGCCATCGTTCTTGACCAGCTGGGCGAGGACACCGGCTGCGGGCGCCGGAACCTCGAGGACGACCTTGTCGGTTTCGATCTCGACCAGGATCTCGTCGAGCGCCACAGCCTCGCCGGGTCGCTTCTTCCACTGCAGCAGCGTCGCCTCGGCCACCGATTCGGACAGCTGAGGAACCTTGACTTCTACGATTGCCATTTTGATGTTCTCGTTTTCAGGGTACCGCCGTGCCGACTGCACCATTGGTGAGACGCAGTGCGGCACGCAACGCATCGCGGCCTTCTCGCCGCGGGGCGCGCCGATCTATTTCGTCAGCACGAAGCCCTTCAGCTTGTTGAATGCCTGCTCGAGCAACGCCTTCTGCTGCTCCTGGTGGAGGTGCGCGTACCCGACCGCCGGCGACGCTGACGCCGGTCGGCCGGCATAGCCGAGCCGCTGGCCTTCGGTCATGTTCTCGTGGATGTAATGCTGGACGAAGAACCAGGCGCCCTGGTTCTGCGGCTCGTCCTGACACCAGACGACGTCCGTCGCGTTCGGATAACGCTTGGTCTCGCTCGCGAACGCCTTGTGCGGGAACGGGTAGAGCTGCTCAACGCGGAGGATCGCGACGTCGTTGGCCTTGCGATCAGTCCTCGCCTTGACGAGGTCGTAGTAGACCTTGCCGGAGCAGACGATGATGCGCTTGACCTTCTCGGCCACGATCTCGGCGTTTGCCTCGCCGATGACGGTCTTGAACTCGCCCTTCGTGAAGTCGGACAGCGGCGAAGAGGCATCCTTCGCGCGCAGCAGCGACTTCGGCGTCATGATGATCAGCGGCTTGCGGAACATCCGGACCATCTGCCGGCGCAGCACATGGAAGATCTGGCTCGCCGATGTCGGCTGCACAACCTGCATGTTGTTGTCGGCCGAAAGCTGCATGAAACGCTCGAGCCGGGCTGACGAATGCTCGGGTCCCTGGCCCTCGTAGCCATGGGGCAGCATCAGAGTGATGCCGTTGGCCCGCCCCCACTTGACCTCGCCGGATGCAATGAACTGGTCGATCACGACCTGCGCGCCATTCACGAAGTCGCCGAACTGCGCCTCCCAGATCACCAGCGTGTTCGGTTCGGCGCTCGCGTAGCCGTACTCGAAACCGAGCACCGCCTCTTCCGACAGCAGCGAGTCGATCACCACGAAAGGCGCCTGACCGTCGGCAACGTGCTGCAGCGGCGTGTAGGTGCCTTCGTCCCACTTCTCGCGGTTCTGGTCGTGCAGCACCGAGTGCCGGTGCGTGAACGTTCCGCGTCCCGAGTCTTCGCCGGACAGTCGCACGCAATAGCCGCTCGCGACCAGAGACGCGAACGCGAGGTGCTCGCCCATGCCCCAGTCGACGCGGACCTCGCCTCGGCCCATGGCCGCTCGATCGGCTAGGACCTTCTCGACCAGCGGATGCGCCTTGAAGTTGGGCGGGATCGTCGTCACACGCTCGGCCAGTCGCTTGATCTCGGCGAGCGGCAACGCGGTATCGGCCGCATCGGTCCATTTACGATTCAGGAACGGCGCCCAATCGACCGCGTACTTGCTCTTGTAGTTGGTCAGCACCGGGTCATAGGTGCTCTTACCCGCATCCATCGCGGCGCGCAGCGCCTTGACCATTTCGTCCGGCCCTTCGGCCGTGACGACGTTCTGGGCCACAAGCTTGTCGCCGTACAACTTGCGCGTGCCCGGATGGCGCGCGATCTTCTTGTACATCAGCGGCTGCGTTAAAGCCGGTGTGTCCTGCTCGTTGTGGCCGAGCTTTCTGAAACAGACGATGTCGACGACGACGTCCTTGTTGAAATCCTGCCGGTAGTCGAGCGCCATGCGCGAGGCCAGCACGACTGCCTCGGCGTCGTCGCCGTTCACGTGCAGGACCGGCGCCTCGATCATTTTGACGACGTCGGTGCAGTAAAGGGTCGACCGGGAATCGCGCGGATCGGAAGTCGTGAATCCGATCTGGTTGTTGATGACGACGTGCACTGTGCCGCCGGTGTAGTAGCCCCGGGTCTGTGCCAGCGCCAAGGTCTCCATCACGACGCCTTGTCCCGCGAATGCCGCGTCACCGTGAACGATGACCGGCAGGACGCTGTCACCGTCGGTGTCACCGCGGCGATCGAGGCGCGCCTTGACCGAACCTTCAACGACCGGGTTCACGATCTCGAGGTGCGACGGGTTGAAGGCGAGGCTCAGGTGGACCGGGCCGCCTTCGGTCGTGATGTCGCTCGAGAACCCCTGGTGGTACTTGACGTCACCGGACGGGAGGCTTTCAGGCGCCGTGTGATCGAACTCGGCGAACAGGTCCTTCGGCATCTTGCCGAGGGTGTTGACCAGCACGTTGAGACGGCCCCGGTGTGCCATGCCGATGACGATCTCCTGCACGCCCTTGCGGCCGGCGTGCTGGACGATCTCGTCCATCGACGCGATGAAGCTTTCACCGCCCTCGAGCGAGAAGCGCTTCTGCCCGACGTACTTGGTGTGCAGGTAGCGCTCAAGGCCTTCGGCGGCAGTCAGCCGATCGAGGATGTGACGCTTCTCATCGGCGCTGAAGTTCGGCTTCGACCGAACGCTTTCGAGCCGCTGCTGCCACCAGCGCTTTTCGGCCGGATCGGTGATGTGCATGTACTCGGCACCGATCGTGCCGCAGTACGTCTCGCGCAGCGCCTGGACGATCTCGCGCAACGTCATGTGCTCGGCCGCCGAGAAGTACGTGTTCGTCGCGCTGAACGACATGTCCATGTCGGCTTCGGACAGGTCGTAGAAGGCCGGCTCGAGCTCGGGAATCTTCGGCCGCTCCTGGCGCTTCAGCGGGTCGAGGTCGGCCCAGCGCGAGCCGAGGATGCGGTAAGCCGCGATCAGGGACTGGACGTGAACTTGCTTGCGCGCCACCGCCAGATCCGCGCTCGACGCCTTGTTGCCGAACGCATTGGCCTTGGCGCGCTGCGCGAACGACTCGACGACCGGCGCATGCGCCACGTCACGCGCGTTGCCGCCGTCGTTGGCCGGAACGTGCTGAAGTGCGTCGAAGTAAGACCGCCAGCTGTCGGGGACGGAGCCGGGGTTGTCGAGATAGGCCTCGTACAACTCTTCGACATACGGGGCATTGCCACCGAACAGGTACGAGTTGGACCTGTATTGCTGCATCATTTCGCTCACCTCGTGCACCGGTTTCCGATGCTGCTAGTGGGTTGAAAACCTTTCGCAAACCGGCTCGACCGGCGGGCGAAACAGCGACCCGCCACGCCATCCGCCGCGGGAAGAACTCGACTGCGAGTTACGTTTGCACTGTACCACCGGCCCTGGGGAAACATGCGCTCGAAGGCGCATGACCATGACGCCTTGCTCAGACCGCGCAGGTCCGCAAGCGCGCTGCCTTGTACTCGTCGCGCAGGCGCCCGACCAGTTCGCGCGCCGGCAGCACCGCCTTGACCGCACCGATGCCCTGCCCGCAGCCCCAGATGTCCTTCCAGGCCTTGCGCGACGAGCCGAAATCCATCGCGCTCGGGTCGCTCTCCGGCAGCCGGTCGGGGTCGAGCCCGGCGCGGCGAATCGAACCCTTCAGATAGTTGCCGTGCACACCGGTGAACAAGTTGCTGTAGACAATGTCGTCGCTCGTGCTCTGGACGATCAGGGTCTTGTATTCATCGACCGCGCGCGCCTCTTCGGTGGCGACGAACGCCGAGCCGACGTAGGCAAAGTCGGCGCCCATTGCCTGGGCGGCAAGGACCGCGCCACCCGTCGAGATCGCACCGCTGAGCGCCAGTGGCCCGTCGAACCACTCGCGAATCTCCTGAATCAGCGCAAACGGACTCTTGACGCCGGCGTGCCCGCCCGCGCCCGCCGCCACCGCGATTAGCCCGTCGGCGCCCTTCTCGATCGCCTTCTTCGCAAACGTGTTGTTGATGATGTCGTGCATCACGATGCCGCCCCACGCGTGCACGGCGTCGTTCACGTCCTGCCGCGCGCCCAGCGAGGTGATCACGATCGGCACCTTGTACTTCGCGCAGACCGCCATGTCGTGGTCGAGACGGTCATTGCTCCGGTGCACGATCTGGTTGATCGCGAACGGCGGCGCCTTCCACCCCGGATGGGCCTTGTCATGCGCGGCCAGGCCTTCGGTGATCTCCGCCAGCCACTCGTCGAGCTGCTCGGCTGGCCGCGCGTTCAGCGCCGGCATCGAGCCGATGACCCCGGCCTTGCACTGCTCGAGCAGCAGCTTCGGATTGCTGACGATGAACAAGGGTGCGCCGAAGATGGGCAGCGGCAGATTGCGAAGAACGGGTGGCAGCGGCATGGGTTCGGGTGTCCTCCGGAGGGTCAGAACGCTTCGAGCGCCATCGCGGTGACGCTCTCGCCGCCCTCGACGATGGAATCGCGCAAGCCAGGCGCCTTGCTGAGCAGATGCAGCGCGTAGAAGTGGGCGGTGGCGATCTTCGAGCGCAGGAATGCGGCGTCGCCGGCGCCATCACGCAACTGGTCTTCGGCAACCAGCAAAGCACGCCCCAGTTGCCAGCCTGCGACCACGTTGCCCGCCAGCATCAGGTACGGCACGGAGCCTGCGAACACGGCATTCGGGTTCGAGCGCGTGCGCTCGGCCACGAAGCGCACGACGTCCTCGAACGCCGCACGGGCTGCACCGAGGCGCTTGGCCACGGCCCGGGCCTCGACCGTCTCCCTTTTCGACAGCTCGGCTTCCGTGGACGCGATCTGTTTGGCGATCGCGAGCGCGGTCCGACCGCCGTCGCGGGAAGTCTTCCGCCCGACGAGGTCGTTCGCCTGGATGGCCGTCGTCCCTTCGTAGATCGTCAGGATGCGTGCATCGCGCAGGTACTGCGCCGCGCCGGTCTCTTCGATGAACCCCATACCGCCGTGCACCTGCACGCCGAGATTCGCGACCTCGATGCTCATCTCGGTGCTATAGCCCTTCACAAGCGGCACCATGAACTCGTAGAAGAGCTGGTTTTCCTTGCGCGCCTCGGCATCCGGATGGTGATGCGCCGCGTCGAATGCCGCTGCGGCCACCAGCGCCATCGCCCGGCAGCCTTCGGTGTAGGCGCGCATCGTCATCAACATGCGCCGGACGTCGGGGTGGTGGATGATGGGTCCGCTGCCCGGCAACGAACCATCGACCGGTCGCGACTGGATGCGCTCGCGCGCGAATGCGGCAGCCTTCTGGTACGCGCGCTCGGCGACAGCGATGCCCTGCATGCCGACTGCGTAACGGGCCGCGTTCATCATGATGAACATGTACTCGAGACCGTGGTTCTCCTGGCCGACCAGGTATCCCGTTGCGCCGCCACCATCGCCGAACTGAAGCACAGCCGTCGGGCTCGCCTTGATGCCGAGCTTGTGTTCGATGCTGACGCACTGGACATCGTTGCGGGTTCCCGGCGTGCCATCTGCTGTGGGAATGAACTTCGGCACGATGAAGAGACTGATTCCCTTCACGCCTTCGGGAGCGCCGACCACCCGCGCCAGCACGAGGTGCACGATGTTGGCGGCCATGTCGTGCTCGCCGTAGGTGATGAAGATCTTCGTCCCGAAGATTCGATAGCTGCCGTCGGGCTGCGGCTCGGCACGGGTCCGCACCAACGCGAGATCCGAGCCGGCCTGCGGTTCGGTCAGGTTCATCGTGCCGGTCCACGCGCCGGAGATCATCTTCGGCAGATAGAGCGCCTGCTGCTCCGGCGTGCCCGCGGTCAGCAAGGCCTCGATCGCGCCGTCGGTCAGGAGAGGACACAACGCGAAGCTCATGTTGGCGCTGTTGAGCATCTCGATGCAGGCCGCGCCGATCGTCTTCGGCAGGCCCTGGCCGCCGAATTCGGCCGGATGCTGCATGCCCTGCCACCCACCCTCGCCGAACTGGCGGAATGCCTCCTTGAAGCCCGGCGATGTGGTGACCTTGCCGTCCTTCAGCGACGACGGGTTGCGATCACCTTCCGCGTTGAGCGGCGCCAGCACGCCTTGATTGAAATTGGCGCACTCCTCGAGCACCGCCTCCGCGGTGTCGAGGCCGGCGTCTTCAAACCCCGGCATCGCTGCGATGGCCTCGAGACCCGCCAGCTCCTTCATGCAGAACAGCATGTCCTTGACCGGTGCGACATAGCTCATGGGTAACTCCTTGTCGGATCAGGCAGCAAAAAGCCCGTTTGCCATGGTGCGGTCAAACGGGCTTCTCGACTGCGGCGGCGAATACCGTCAGAGTGCTGCCACCAGTTCCGGCACCGCATCGAAGAGGTCAGCCTCGAGGCCGTAGTCGGCGACGCTGAAGATCGGCGCCTCGGCGTCCTTGTTGATCGCGACGATGACCTTCGAGTCCTTCATGCCGGCCAGGTGCTGGATGGCGCCGCTGATCCCGCACGCAATGTAGAGCTGCGGCGCGACGATCTTGCCGGTCTGCCCGACCTGCCAGTCGTTCGGCGCATAGCCCGCATCGACGGCGGCGCGGCTGGCACCTAGCGCCGCACCCAGCTTGTCGGCAAGCGGGGTCAGCACGGCGGTGAACTTGTCGCTCGAACCCATCGCCCGGCCACCGGAAACGATGATCTTCGCCGCGGTCAATTCCGGACGGTCGTTCTTCGCGATCTCGCTGCCGACAAACAACGACTTGCCAGAATCGCCGACCGCCGGAACGGAATCAACCGAAGCCGAACCCCCGCTCGCGGCCGCCGGGTCGAAGCCGGTCGTCCGGACAGTGATCACCTTCTTGGCATCGAGGCTCTGTACGGTCGCTATCGCGTTGCCGGCGTAGATGGGCCGCTCGAACGTATCGGCGCCGATGACCTTCGTGATGTCGGAGATCTGCCCGACATCCAGCTTGGCCGCCACGCGCGGCGCCACATTTTTACCTGCGGCCGTTGCCGGAAACAGCAGATGGCTGTAGTCCGACGCGATCGCGAGCACCTGGGCCGCGAGGTTCTCGGCCAGACCGTGAGCGAACTGCTCGCCGTCGGCATGCAGCACCTTCTTGACACCAGTGACCTTTGCGGCGGCCGCAGCGGCCCCGCCGGCGTTCGATCCCGCGATCAGCACGTGGACCTCGGGATCACACAGCAGCGCAGCTGCGATGGTGTTGAGCGTCGCGCCCTTGATGCTGGCGTGGTCGTGTTCGGCGATGACGAGGGCTGGCATGTCAGATGACCTTGGCTTCGTTCTTCAGTTTGGCGACGAGCGTCGCCACGTCGGGCACCTTGATGCCGGCGCTGCGCTTGGGAGGCTCGCTGACTTTCAAGGTCTTCAGGTGGGCCTTGATGTCCACGCCCAGGTCTTCCGGCTTGAGGATGTCCATCGTCTTCTTCTTGGCCTTCATGATGTTGGGCAGCGTCACATAGCGCGGCTCGTTCAGGCGCAAGTCCGTCGTGATGATGGCGGGCAAAGTGATCTTCAATGTCTCGAGGCCACCGTCCACCTCGCGGGTGACCTGTGCCGCGCCGTCGGCGATCTCGACCTTCGACGCGAACGTAGCCTGTGGGAGGTCTGCCAGCGCGGCGAGCATCTGTCCGGTCTGGTTGCAATCGTCGTCGATGGCCTGCTTGCCGAGAATGACCAGACCCGGCTGTTCCTTGTCGATCAGGGCCTTCAACAGCTTTGCGACCGCCAGCGGCTGGAGTTCGGCATCCGTGCTGACGAGGATCGCGCGATCGGCGCCGATCGCCATCGCGGTTCGCAACGTTTCCTGGCATTGCTGAACGCCGCACGACACGGCGATAACCTCGGTCGCGGCGCCCTTCTCTTTCAGGCGGACCGCCTCTTCGACGGCGATCTCGTCGAACGGGTTCATCGACATCTTGACGTTGGCAATGTCGACGCCGCTGCCATCCGACTTGACGCGCACCTTGACGTTGTAGTCGACCACCCGCTTGACGGGAACGAGGATCTTCATGGACGTGGAACTCCTACAGCAGCGGCTGTTTCAAATTCATTCTAGTACTCGCCTTTCGGCGTCGCGCCGCGACCTGTCACCGCAGACCAGCTCCGAAAAGCACGCTCGTACTATTTTATAGCGCTGCCGAAAGGGGGCGAGGAACCGTGGTGCCCGGGACGGGACTTGAACCCGTACGCCCTCTTGCAAGAAGCGGCGGATTTTAAGTCCGCTGTGTATACCAATTTCACCACCCGGGCGCGCCGGCATTATCGATGGGCGCCTTTGGGTCGGACGCTGGAGCGCCCTTATTCGTTCGGATTGTTTCCGTGCAATCCGTGCGCTGCCTTGAACCGCATGTGGACTTCGTCGAGTCGATCAACAACGTGCTGCACTGCCGCCATGTCCCGGACCGGTGCCTCGAGCAGCCGCTTCAGTTCGACGCGAAGTCGATCGTACTCAACAGAGAGGTCGTCTGCGTTCACGGTGGGCTTGCGTGAATGTTGGAGGCGCGGCGCGGAGTCGAACCGCGCTGATCGGATTTGCAATCCGGTGCATAACCGCTTTGCTACCGCGCCAAGTCTCGTGCATGCCTTCAGGAGGCGGCACGACAACATGATGATCTCAAAAAAAGAAGGAAGCATCATGCTTCCTTCTTCGATAACTGGAGCGGGAGAAGAGTCTCGAACTCTCGACCTCAACCTTGGCAAGGTTGCGCTCTACCAACTGAGCTACTCCCGCAAATCTCTCAGCCATTGCTGAACCGAGAGCTGAAATTATAGGGGAAAGAACGCCGGCTCAGCCGGCGCGTCCCTTGGTCAATGGGTCAGCAGATCCGGGCCCACGACGGGGGCGGGCGCCGCTGCCGAAGCCACGCTCTCGGCCGGCTTGGCCGGCTCGTCTTCCGGCAACGGCTGGGGCATCGTCTCGAGGGCGACCTCAAGCACACGATCGATCCAGCGCACGGGCACGATCTCCAGGTGGTTCTTGACGTTCTCAGGGATTTCCTGAAGGTCCTTGACGTTCTCCTCCGGAATCATCACCGTTGTGATGCCGCCTCGGTGCGCAGCGAGCAGCTTCTCTTTCAAGCCGCCGATCGCCGTGACCTCGCCGCGCAGCGTAATCTCGCCAGTCATCGCCACATGGGCCTTCACCGGAATACCGGTCAAGGCCGAGACGAATGCGGTCGTCATCGCAATGCCAGCGCTCGGGCCGTCCTTCGGCGTCGCGCCGTCCGGCACGTGGATGTGCACATCGCGCTTCTCGAACATCTCGTCCTTGATGCCGAGTCGCCGCGAGCGGCTTCGCACCACGGATCGCGCGGCCTCGACCGATTCCTTCATCACGTCGCCCAGTTGGCCGGTGCGAATGATGTTGCCCTTGCCCGGCATGACCGCGGCCTCGATCGTCAGGAGATCGCCGCCAACTTCGGTCCATGCGAGTCCCACCACTTGACCGACTTGATTCTTCTTCTCGGCTTGGCCGAAGTCGAACTTTCGGACGCCAAGGTAGTCGTTGAGGTTGTCCGCAACAACGACGACCTTGCCGTTGGCCTGCTTGAGCTGGGTCGCTTTCACGACCTTGCGGCAGATCTTGGAAATCTCGCGCTCGAGCGAGCGGACTCCGGCCTCGCGGGTGTAATAGCGCACGATGCCGCGCACCGCCGACTCCGTGACTTCGAGTTCACCCTCGCGGACACCGTTGTTCTTGGCCTGCTTCGGCAGCAGGTAGCGCAACGCGATGTTGACCTTCTCGTCCTCGGTGTAGCCAGACAGCCGGATCACCTCCATCCGGTCGAGCAGCGCAGGCGGGATGTTCATCGAGTTCGACGTGGCGATGAACATCGTGTCCGACAGGTCGAAGTCGACCTCGACGTAGTGGTCGCTGAACGTGTGGTTCTGCTCCGGATCGAGCACTTCGAGCAAGGCGGACGACGGGTCGCCGCGGAAGTCCATGCCGAGCTTGTCGATCTCGTCGAGCAGGAACAACGGGTTGCGCGTACCGATCTTCGTGAGGCTCTGCAGCACCTTGCCCGGCATCGAGCCGATGTAGGTGCGGCGGTGCCCGCGGATCTCGGCTTCGTCGCGCACGCCACCCAGCGCCATGCGGACGAACTTGCGCCCCGTCGCTCGGGCGACGCTCTGGCCGAGCGACGTCTTGCCGACGCCTGGCGGGCCGACGAGGCAGAGGATCGGCGACTTCACCTTGTCGACGCGCTGCTGAACCGCGAGGTACTCGAGAATCCGGTCCTTGACCTTGTCGAGACCGTAGTGGTCCTCGTTCAGCACCTGCTCGGCGAAGGCGAGGTCGTGCTTGATCTTCGTGCGCTTCGACCACGGCAGATTCACCAGCGTGTCGATGTAGTTGCGCACGACGGTGGCCTCGGCCGACATCGGGGACATCAGCTTCAGCTTCTTGAATTCGGCGTCGACCTTCTTGCGCGCTTCCTTCGGCATCTTGGCGGCAACGATCTTCTTTTCGAGCTCTTCCATGTCGGCGCCCTCTTCGCCGTCACCAAGCTCCTTCTGGATCGCCTTGACCTGCTCGTTCAGGTAGTACTCGCGCTGGCTCTTCTCCATCTGGCGCTTCACGCGTCCGCGGATGCGCTTCTCGACCTGCAGGATGTCGACTTCGTGCTCGAGTTGCTCGAGCAGCTTCTCGAGGCGCTTGTCGACGCTGAACAGATCGAGCACCGATTGCTTGTTCTCCAGCTTCAACGGAAGGTGTGCCGCGATCGTGTCGGCCAGTCGGCCAGCGTCGTCGATGCCGGCGATGGATGTCAGGATCTCCGGCGGGATTTTCTTGTTGAGTTTGACGTACTGGTCGAACTGCTGCGTGACAGCGCGCCGCAGGGCCTCGATTTCCGGCTGCGTATCCGTCTCGGGCGGGACCGGCGTGACCTCGGATACGAAGTACTCGCCGTTGTCGGTGATGCTGTGCGTGTTGGCGCGCTGCATGCCTTCGACCAGCACCTTGACGGTGCCGTCCGGCAGCTTGAGCATCTGCAGGATGCTCGAGACACAGCCGACCTCGAACATGTCGTCCGGCTTCGGCTCGTCCTTGCCGGCCGCCTTCTGCGCGACCAGCATGATCTGGCGACCCGCTTCCATCGCCACCTCGAGGGCCTTGATCGACTTCGGTCGACCGACGAACAGCGGGATCACCATGTGGGGAAACACGACCACATCGCGCAGCGGCAGGAGCGGCAGCGTGATCTGCTCAGCAGGGAGTACGGGATGTCCAGACATGGTTGAAACCTCTCTTTCTCAAGCCGATTTAAGGCTCGAGTGCTCGATTGCAAGGAGACGCCGCCGCCACCGCCGTTCGAGGCAGACCCACGGTTGCGGCAGCGGCACGATGTTCAGGCGCTGAACTTCGCCTGTTCGCGGTAGACCAATAGCGGCTTTGCTTCGTCTTCGATCGTGTGCTCGTCGAGCACGACCTTCGCGACGCCATCGAGCGTCGGGAGTTCGAACATGGTGTCGATCAGCGACTGCTCCATGATGGATCGCAGGCCACGCGCACCGATTTTGCGGGCGAGCGCCTTGCGCGCGATCGCCGACAGCGCCGAGGGCCGGATCTCGAGTTCTACACCGTCCATCGCGAAGAGCTTCTGGTACTGCTTGACGAGCGCGTTCTTCGGCTCGATCAGGATCCGGACGAGGGCCTCGTCCGTGAGCTCGCCCAATGTCGCCACCACCGGCAGGCGGCCGACCAGCTCGGGAATCAGGCCGAACTTGATCAGGTCCTCGGGCTCAACATCGCGGAAAACCTCGGACACTCGCTTTTCGCTCTTGGAATGCACCGACGCCGAAAAGCCGATCCCCGAGCGCTCCGAGCGGTTCTGGATGACCTTCTCGAGGCCGTCGAAAGCGCCGCCGCAGATGAACAGGATGTTCGTCGTGTCGATCTGCAGGAAGTCCTGGTTCGGATGCTTGCGGCCGCCTTGCGGCGGAACGCTCGCCATCGTGCCTTCGACGAGCTTCAGCAGCGCCTGCTGAACGCCTTCGCCCGACACGTCGCGCGTGATCGACGGGTTGTCGGCCTTGCGCGAGATCTTGTCGATCTCGTCGATGTAGACGATGCCGCGCTGCGCCTTCTCGACGTCATAGCCGCAGTTCTGCAGCAGCTTCTGGATGATGTTCTCGACGTCCTCGCCGACATAGCCGGCTTCGGTGAGCGTGGTCGCATCGGCGATCACGAACGGCACGTTGAGGAGGCGCGCGAGCGTCTGCGCGAGCAGCGTCTTGCCGGAGCCGGTCGGGCCGATCAGCAGGATGTTGCTCTTCGACAGCTCGATCTCGTCCTTCGTGCGGCTCATGTGCTTGAGCCGCTTGTAGTGGTTGTAGACCGCGACCGACAAGGTCCGCTTCGCGACCTCTTGGCCGATCACGTACTGGTCGAGACTCGCCTTGATCTCGCTCGGGATCGGCAGGTCGGACTTCGCGGCTTTTGCATCTCCGGCCTCGGCCGGCACTTCATCGCGAATGATGTCGTTGCAGAGCTCGATGCACTCGTCGCAGATGAAAACGGACGGGCCGGCAATGAGTTTCTTGACCTCGTGCTGGCTCTTGCCGCAAAACGAGCAGTACAGAACCTTCTCGCTGGAAGAGCCTTTCTTGTCGGCCATAAACGGAGCTGTGTCGGGGTCGGAAAAGGGCTGGTTCGATGATAGTTCAAAAGAAAACGGGGCCTTTGCAGCGAGAAAGGCCCCGTTCCCCTCGTTGTTGCTGTGGCGCCGCACTCGGCGCCCGCAAAATCAGTCGTTCGACAGCGCCTCGCGCTTGCTGAGGACCTTGTCGATCAGGCCGTAGGCCTTCGACTCCTGCGGATCCATGAAGAAGTCACGTTCCATGTCAGCGCGGATCTTCTCGATCGACTGCCCGGTACGGTCGGCGTAGATGCGATTCAGTTGCTCGCGTGTCTTCAAAATCTCGCGGGCGTGGATTTCGATGTCGGTCGCCTGCCCCTGCGTGCCGCCCGAGGGCTGATGGATCATCACCCGGGAGTTGGGCAATGCGAAGCGCTTGCCCTTCGCGCCTGCCATCAGCAGGAACGAGCCCATGCTCGCAGCGATACCCATGCACAGAGTCGAGACGTCCGGCTTGATGAATTGCATCGTGTCGAAGATCGACATGCCGGCACTGACCGAGCCGCCCGGCGAATTGATGTACAGCGAGATGTCCTTGTCCGGGTTCTCGCTCTCCAAAAACAGCATTTGCGCAACGACGAGGTTGGCCGTGTGATCGTCGACGGGGCCGACCAGGAAGATCAGCCGCTCGCGCAGCAGCCGGCTGTAGATGTCATAGGCCCGCTCGCCGCGACCCGACGTCTCGATGACGATCGGCACCATCCCTAAACCTTTGGTCTCCAGCGCGCTCATGCAAATCCTCGCAGTTGTCCGTCGGTACGACGTGGGGACAGTTTAGGTGACGTCAAGACCCCACCCAAAGACAGGACGCAGTTCGCCGCGAGTGTTTTCGTCAAGCCGCCATCAGCTCGTCGAAGGCCAACTCCTTGTCGGTGACCTTGGCCTTGTCGAGCACGAAAGCGGCGACGTTGTTCTCGACCACGATCGCCTCGACCTCAGCCATGCGCTGCCGGTCGCCGAGGTACCAACGGACAACCTCCGACGGTTTCTCGTAGCTCTGGGCCATCTCTTCGATGTGCGCTTGAAGCTGATCGGGACGTGCCTGCAGGTTGTTGCTGCGCACCAGTTCGCCGACGACAAGGCCGAGGCGCACGCGCCGCTCGGCCTGCGCTTGGAACATGTCAGGCGGGATCGGTGCGGTTTCCGCATCCTTGACGCCACGCTTCTTGAGGTCGGCCCGCGTCGATTCGATCATCCGCTCGACCTCGCCCGCCACCAGTGACTTCGGCACCTCGAGCTCGGACGCCTTGACCAGCGCGTCCATCACGCTGGCCTTGTTGCGCGCCAGCACGCGGAACTTCACTTCGCGCTCGAGGTTGCGGCGGATGTCGGCCCGAAGGGCGCCCACGCTGCCGTCGGCAACCCCCATTGACTTCGCAAAGGCGTCGTTGACCTCGGGCAGATGCTGGTCCTCGATTTTCTTCAGCGTGACCATGAAGTCCGCTTCCTTGCCGGCCACGTCCTTGCCCTGGTAGTCGTCCGGGAACTTGAGCGGAAAGGTCTTCGAGTCGCCGGTCTTCATTCCGCGCACGGCGGCATCGAACTGCTCGAGCATCTGCCCTTCGCCGATGATGAACTGGAAGCCCTCGGCCTTGCCGCCGTCGAACGGAACGCCGTCGACCTTGCCTTCAAAGTCGATCGTCACGCGATCGCCAACCCGCGCCGGCTCGCTGGCCGGTCGTTGCGCGAAAGTCCGACGCTGCTTGCGCAGGATGTCGAGTGTCTTGTCGATCGCCGCATCCGTCACCGAGGTGGACACCCGCTCGACCTCGGCGGTGCCGAGATCGCCCAGCTTCACTTCGGGGTAAACCTCGAAGGTCGCATCGAAAGCGACCTGCCCTTCGGGCGCGCCTTCCTTCTCGGTGATGCGCGGCGTACCGGCGACTCTCAGCTTGGCCTCATTCACGGCTTCGCTGAAGACTTCGCCGACCTTGTCGTTCATCACTTCGTTATGAACCGAGTAGCCGTACCGGCGCGCGACCACGCTCATCGGAACCTTGCCAGGCCGGAAGCCGTCGGCCTTGACGGTCCTCGACAAACGTCGCAGGCGCGACTCCACTTCCGACGTGATCGCCGTGGCGGGCAGCGTCAGCGTGATGCGACGCTCGAGTTTGTCGAGGGTTTCAACTTGAACTGCCATGATGTTCTCGTGCTCTTTGATGATGGGCTGGTGCGCGGGGGGGGACTCGAACCCCCACGCCATTGCTGGCGTCAGGACCTAAACCTGGTGCGTCTACCAATTTCGCCACCCGCGCCGGGGGCGCAGACAACGGGCCCATGCTCCGTGACTGGCGATCCGGTAAACCCCGCATTTTAGACGACCGCGGAGAGGTGGTACGGCGATACGCGTCCCCAGACCGCGCGTTTCCGGCGGGACAGTTCGGGCGGAGTCGAGCGGGTAACTGGGCGCCGAGCGCCACTTCGTCGCCACCGTGGACAATTCCGCCGTGGGAATAGATCACTACGAGAACTTTCCGGTCGCATCGTGGCTGTGTCCGCGACCGATTCGTCCGGCGGTCGCAGCGATCTATCGATTCGCCAGGACGGCCGACGACATCGCCGACGAAGGCAACGCCACGCCCGAGGAGCGTCTCGCCGACCTGACGGCCTACCGCGACGACCTGACCGCAATCACGTCGGGCGGCCCACCCTCCGATCGCTGGCGTGAGGTCTTTGTTCCACTCGCAAGAGCGATCGTCCAGCATGGGCTGCCGATCGCGGCGCTGACCGACCTGCTGAGTGCGTTCGAGCAGGACGTCGTCAAGCACGCCTACCGAGACCGCACTGAGCTGCTCGACTACTGCCGACGCTCTGCGAACCCGGTCGGCCGCCTGCTGCTCCACCTCTACGGTGTTCACAGCGGAAAGGCGCTGCAGCAATCGGATGCGATCTGCACCGCGCTGCAGCTGACGAATTTCTGGCAGGACCTCGGCATCGACATCTCCCGCGGCCGCCTTTACATCCCGATCTCCGACTGCATGGCGCACCGCATCGATCCGAAGGAATTGCGGCTCGCGCAAGGTGGCCTGGAAACCCGTGCGCTGATTGCTGAGATGGTGACTTGGACGCGGCAACTGATGTTGCGTGGCGCGCCCCTGGCACGATCCGTCAACGGCACTGCCGGCTGGGAACTGCGGCTCGTCGTGCAGGGCGGTCTGCGCATCCTTGAGAAGATCGAACGCGGCGAGTACGGCACGCTTTACGACCGTCCGCGACTCGGTTGGACGGATGCACCGGTTCTCGGCTGGCGTGCATTCATCTTCAAGACGCCATCTGCGATGAGCGCGAGGAAAGCGGTTTGACGCCGGAACAATACGTCCAGGAACGTGCGGCGCGCAGCGGCTCCAGCTTCTACTACGCGTTCCTGTTCCTGCCCCCGCCGCGGCGCGCGGCGATCACGGCGTTCTATGCGTTCTGCCGCGAGGTCGACGACGTCGTCGACGAAGTCAGCGATCCCGGTGTCGCAGCTGTCAAGTTGGACTGGTGGCGGAACGAGGTCGCAACCGCATTCGGCGGTCAGCCGAGTCACCCGGCAATGCGAGCCCTGATGCCGCATGTCGACGCCTACCAGATCAAGGCGGCCCACCTGACCGCGGTGATCGACGGCTGCGAGCTGGATCTGCGGCAGTCGCGCTACCTCGACTACCCGAACCTCGAGCGCTACTGTCATCTGGTGGCTGGCGTCGTCGGCGAAGTCGCGTCCAACATCTTCGGGCGCACCGAAGCTCGTACGCTCGACTATGCACATCGCCTGGGATTGGCGATGCAGCTGACCAACATCATTCGCGACGTCGGCGACGACGCCCGCCGCGGACGCATCTACCTGCCGATTTCGGAGCTCCAGTTGTTCGACGTCAAGGCGCAGGAAATCCTGAACCGCACTTACAGCGACCGCTTCACGGCGCTGATGAAATTCCAGTCGGCGCGCGCCCATCGCACCTACGACGAGGCCTTTGCGCTTTTGGCCGAGGTCGATCGACGCGCGCAGAAGCCCGGCCTGATGATGGGCAACATCTACCGTACTTTGCTCACCGAGATCGAGGCCGACGGGTTCCGGGTGCTGCACCAGCGCTTTTCGCTGACGCCGTTGCGCAAGCTCTGGATCGCGATGCGGACCAACTGGCGAGGGCGCTGATGTCGACCGCCCGCAGCGTCGCTGTCATCGGCGGCGGCTGGGCGGGACTTGCCGCCGCGGTCGAAGCATCACGGCGGGGAAGCCAAGTCACCCTGTTCGAGATGGCTCCGCAGTTGGGTGGGCGAAGCCGCGACGTGCACGTGGCAGGTGTCGCGCTCGACAACGGTCAGCACATCGCCATCGGCGCCTACAGCGCGACGCTCGCGCTCATGCGAGACCTCGGCGTCCAGGAACGCCAAGCCTTCCTGCGGACGCCGCTTCGGCTTGTCGACGCGAACGGCGATGGCCTCGTGCTGCAAACTGGAACGCCGTGGCTCGCCTTTGTCCGCGGCGTGATCGCGCACCGCACCTGGAGGCCGCTCGACAAGCTGTCGTTGCTACGTGCTGCGGCGGGGTGGCTTGCGGGTGGATTTCGATGCGCGGATGCGGCGCCTGTTTGCTGGCGCGGATACCGCGCCCGGGTTCGAGGCGCGCGTCATGCAGGAGAGCTCCGCCCGCAACTGGCGCGAGAAGCTCGAGGATCTTCCACTGCTGGTCGGTTATGGCGACGCTCGCCGCGCAGGCCGGCGGCGGCGCGGCCGGAAGCCTCGGCGGCG